>AMWB02094669.1_pt1 | contig 27647 bp, 34 predicted proteins | sample 200311 | NCBI WGS metagenome assembly AMWB02 (sample SAMN02737377, study PRJNA173069) | bioreactor metagenome | biome: anode biofilm in microbial fuel cells | place: USA: California | collected 2010-12-16 | reverse complement strand
CGGCGGTCCCGGCGGCAGCGCCTGCACCGGCAGCGGGCCGTTGCCGATGAAGAGGGCCGGCAGCGCATGGCGCGCGGCGGCCTCGATGCGCTCGAGCCATGCCTGTGCTTGCGCGATGCCGGCCGTCTCGTCCGGTATCTCGATGATGACGGCCTGGGTAGCCGGATGGGCGGCGATCCGATCGATCTCCAGCGGGGCGATTCGCTCGACCGCGAAGCACCAGTCCTCGAGTTGCCGCGCCAGTTCGTCCTGCACGGACGTCGCCGGACCAACCAGCATCAGCGGCTGGCGCGGCTCGGCTGCAGGACCGTCGGCGGCGTCCGCGTCGATGTCGCCGAGGGTTTCGGCGAGCGGCACGTAGATGCGGAAGCGGGAGCCCTGGCCGACGCGCGAGCACAACATCAGCGGATGGCACAGCAGGTCGGCCGAGCGCCGCACGATGGGCAGGCCGAGCCCCAGTCCCTTGTCGGGGTCTCGCTCCGGATTGTCGAGCTGGACCAGTTCATTGAAAACGGATTGCTGGTGCTCGGGCGGGATTCCCGGTCCGGTATCCCAGACTTCGATACGCGCGTGGTAGGGGCCGCGCCGGCACGTGACGAGGATGCCGCCAGTTGCGGTGTGGCGCACCGCATTGCCGATCAGGTTGAGCAGGATGCGGTGGAACAGGGCGGGGTCGGTCAGCAGCCAGCAGTCCGTGAGGCGGCTGCGCAGCGACAGGCTCTTCGCGGCGGCGCTTTCGGCGAAGCTGTCGACGACCCGGCCGATGGCTTGCGCGGCATGCACCGGCCGGGTTTCCACGCGGACGACCTGGCCGTCGAGCCGCGAGTAGTCGAGCAGCGTCGCGAGGAGACCCTGCAGGTTGGCCACGGAGTGGCCGAGACGCCGCAACTGCGGATGCAGCGCGGTGTCCGCGGCATCGCGCTCGAGGCGCGCGATGAACAGGCCGAGCGCCTGGACCGGCTGGCGCAGGTCGTGGCTGGCCGCGGCGAAGAAGCGGCTGCGCGCTTGGGAGGCCTGCGCGGCCTCGTCGCGCTCCTTGCGCAATGCGGCCGTCGCCGCGTCGATGCGCGCCGCCAGCTGTTCCTGGGTTTGTCCGACCGCATCGGCCATGCGATTGATGCCGTGCGCGAGCTGGCCGAGTTCGTCGTTGCCGGCCGGTTTGGCGCGCAGGCCCAGGCGCCCCTTGCCGATGCCCTCGACGACATGGCCGATGTCGGTCAATGTGCGGATCAGGCCGCGCGAGAGCGCCAGTGCCAGCAGCGCGCCGAAGAACAGCATCATCACCGCGATCGCCGCAGCCTTGATGGCGTCGCTGCGGATTTCGTTGTGCAGCGACTGCATCGTCACCTTCAACAGCAAATGGCCGAGCGCCTCCCGTGCCCCGTCGGATGGCGGCGAGTAGAGGTCGTCGCCGACGGTGACGGCCTGAATGGCGATGCCGTGCCAATGCTCGACGCCGGCTCTCGGGTTGGGCTGCGTGAAACCATCGAGGATCTGTTCGCGCCCCGGGATTTGCTCCGGCGGCAGGGTGCTGACGAGCACCTTGCCTTGGGCGTCGAGAAAGGCGGCTGCGACGACATCCGGCTCGCCGAGGGCGGTCTGCAGCAGGCGTTGCAACGCTTCCTCGTTGCCGGTAAATAGACTGTATTCGGCGCTGGCGCCGATCTGCCGGGCGACGGCGGCGAGGCGGCGGTGCTGGTCGATCTCGGCCTTTTGCGTTTGCTGGGCGACCAGCATGCCGGTGATCAGCAGCGCGACGAGAGCCGCGGGCGCCAGCGTCGCCAGCAGGATGCGGACGCGGATGCTGAGCGACTTCATGGGCAGCGGCAAAGAAAAAGGGGCGGCATGCAGCCACCCCTTCTCATCCGAGCCGTGAAATGCGCGGCGTTCAATGCAGTCCGGCGATGTAGTCTGCGATGGCCTTGATTTCGGCGTCGGTCATCTTGACGGCGACCATCTGCATCATCATGTTCGGGTCGTTGCCCCGCTCGCTCACGCGGAAGGCCTTGAGCTGGGCCTCGGTGTATTCGGCGAACTGGCCGGCAAGGCGCGGATACTGCGCGGGAACGCCGGCGCCGGTGGGGCCGTGGCAGGCGGCGCAGGCCGGCAGGCCCTTGCTCGCATCGCCGGCGCGCCAGAGCTTCTGGCCGAGCGCCAGGGTCTCGCGGCTCTTCACTTCGCCGCCGCTCTGCTTCTGCGATGCGAACCAGGCGGCGAGATCCTGCATCTGCTCGTCGCCGTAGGGGGCAATCATGCCGTTCATGATGGCATTGACGCGCTCGCTCTTGCCGTTGGCGTCGGCCTTGAAGTTCTTCATCTGCTTGTAGAGGTACGCGGCATGCTGGCCGGCGAGCTTCGGGTTGGCCGATGTCGGGCTGTTGCCGTCCGGTCCGTGGCAGGCAACGCAGACGGTGGCGGCGATTTCCTTGCCCTTGGCGGCATCGCCCTGGTAGGCGGCCTTCGCCGGTTCGTTCGCGTAGGCAGCGGATGCCAGCGCGAAAGCGGCAACGGAAAACAACAACTTTGGCGAAAAGCGGGTCATCGTGAGGCTCCTCGAAGGATTGCCCTATCAATAAACGCGCTATTGTATACCAGCTCCGTAACGCCTTGCCCGATCCCCTGCTTGTGTCCATCTCCCTGTTTCGCCACGCACAATTCGAGATTTCCGTCGCCGATCCGGTCGCCTTGCCGCAGGCCGGCGCCGCCGAGATCGCCTTCGCCGGCCGCTCGAATGCGGGCAAATCCTCGGCGATCAATACGCTCGCCGCTCATACGCGGCTCGCCTATGTCTCCAAGACACCCGGCCGCACCCAGTTGATCAACCTGTTTCGCCTCAGGGATGGCACCGCGCTGGTCGACCTGCCCGGCTACGGCTATGCGGAAGTGCCCGATGCGGTCAGGAAGAAATGGCAGGGCCTGCTCGAACATTACCTGACCCGGCGCGAGGCCCTGGCCGGTCTGGTGCTGATCATGGACGCGCGCCGGCCGTTCACCGATCTCGATCGCCAGATGATCGGCTGGTTCGGCGGCACCGGCAAGCCGATCCACTGCCTGCTGACCAAGGCCGACAAGCTGACGCGCCAGGAGCAGGCGAAGGCGCTGGCTGCGGCGCGCCGCCTCGCCAGCGCCGAGTTTCCGCATGTCCGGATCACGATGCAGCTGTTCTCCAGCCTGAAGAAAACCGGCATCGAGGAAGCCGAACAGGCAATCGGCGCATGGCTGGCAGGAAAAGAGAAAGGGCCCTCGGCCAAAGGGGAGAAAGCCGAGGACCCAAATGCCTCGATGAGCACCGAGGCACCCGCTCAGGGAGGAAAAGCGGGGGAGGACTCATCACCCTCCGCTTGATATGATAGATATTCGATAAAAAAGTTCCAGTATTTTTCGAAGGTTAAGACCATGATTGTTAAGGGTGTATTTCCGGGCACGCGGATGCGCCGCATGCGGCGCGATGAGTTTTCTCGGCGTCTGATGCGCGAGTCGGTGCTGACGCCGGCCGACTTCATCTACCCGGTGTTCGTGCTGGAAGGCAAGAAAAAGATTGAAAAGGTCGCCTCGATGCCCGGCGTCGAACGCATGACGCTCGATCGCCTGTTGCCGGTGGCGGAGAAGGCGCTCAAGCTCGGCATTCCCGCGCTGGCGCTGTTCCCGGTGATCGATGCCGCGAAGAAAAGCGAGGACGCCAAGGAAGCCTGGAACCCGAAAGGCCTGGTGCCGACCGTGGTGGCGAAGCTCAAGAGGGAGTTTCCGGAACTGGGCGTGATCACCGACGTCGCGCTCGATCCCTACACCAGCCACGGCCAGGACGGTCTCATCGATCCCGATGACCCGCGCGGTTACGTCCTCAACGACGAGACGATCGAGGCGCTGATGAAGCAGGCGCTCTGCCACGCGCACGCCGGAGCCGACGTGGTGGCGCCCTCGGACATGATGGACGGCCGCATCGGCGCGATCCGCGCGGCGCTCGACGACGAAAAGAGGATCCATACGCGCATCCTCGCTTATTCGGCCAAGTACGCTTCGAGCTTCTACGGGCCCTTCCGCGATGCCGTCGGCTCGGCCGCCAATCTGGGCAAGGGCAACAAATACACCTACCAGATGGATCCGGCGAACAGCGACGAGGCGCTGCGCGAAGTCGCCCTCGACCTCGACGAGGGCGCCGACATGGTGATGGTCAAGCCGGGCATGCCCTACCTCGACATCGTGCGGCGCGTGAAGGACGAGTTCGGCGTGCCGACCTACGCCTACCAGGTCAGCGGCGAATACGCGATGCTCAAGGCGGCCGCGCAGAATGGCTGGCTCAACCACGACGCCTGCATGCTCGAGGCACTGCTGTGCTTCAAGCGCGCCGGCGCCGACGGCATCCTGACCTATTTCGCCCTCGAAGCAGCGGAGCTGCTTCGATCGTGACGAGTTAGGCGGCGGCGCTGCTACGCAAGTAGCAAGGTTTTTTGCACGGCCCAGTGGCCGAGCGGATCATCCGCAAAGCCGCTCTTGACGAAGCGCTGCAGCCGGCCGAGCAGGTGGCAGACCAGCAGGTCGGCATGGGCGCCGCAATCGTGCTCGGCGGGCAGCGCGCCCTGCGCCACGGCGATTTTCAGGGACTGCTTCAGCGAGGCTTCCAGCCGTTCGAACAACTGGTTGATGCGCTCCTGCAGGCGCGGGTTCTCGTGCACGAGCGCGTCGCCGGCCATGACGCGCGCGAGGCCGCGGTTCTTGCCGGCGAAGCGCAGGCAGGCGGCGAGCATCAGCTCGGCCTGGCGCAGACCGTCGTGTTCGTCGGCCGCGATCTGGCCGACCACCGAGAACAGCGCGTTTTCGATGAACTCGATCAACCCCTCGAACATGCGCGCCTTGCTCGGAAAGTGGCGGTAGAGGGCGGCTTCGGAAACATCGAGGCGCGTCGCCAGCGCGGCGGTGGTGATCTTCTCGCCGGCCGGATTTTCCAGCATGGTCGCGATGGTCTGCAGAATCTGGAGCTTGCGCTCACCGGGCTGGGTCATGTCATCAATCCTTGGCGTGGCAGTTCAAGTACCGATTTTATAAGCACATCGACGTAAGCGGGCGCTCGCACCGCGCGGGAAACAAGCACGGTTTTCATGCCCAATTGCCTGGCTGTGCGCAGGTTGGCTGCGGTGTCCTCGACGAGGATGCAGCGGTGCGGGTCGAGCCGTTCCCGATGCAGAAGACGGCGAAAGGCAGCCAGATGCGGCTTGGGCGTGAAACGCAAGCGCTCGATGGTCCAGACACCGTCGACCTGTTTGCTGATGCCGATGAGGTCGAGCACGGCCTCGACGTAGCGCCGGGGCGCATTGGAGAAGACGATCTTGCGGCCGGGGAGGCGCTTCAGTACGTGCCGCAGCGCCGGTTCATGGACGACCATGCGCGGCAGTTCAGGCAGGAAGTCGTGCGTCGTCGCGAGAAAATGGCGCGGATCGACGCCGTGGTGGCGCACCAGCCCGGTCAGCGTTGCGCCATAGCGGCGCCAGTAGTGGTCACGCAACTCGTGGGCGGCCGCTGCGTCGAGGCCGACTTGTTGCGCCACGTATTCGCCCATGGCGCGGCTGATGGCGGGGAAGATGTGCGGGCTGGCGTCGTGGAGCGTGTTGTCGAGGTCGAACAGCCAGACCCGCTGATGCCTCATTTCGACTTGATCAGCGTGCCGACGCCCTGGTCGGTGAGGATTTCCAGCAGCAGCGCGTGCTCGACGCGACCGTCGATGATGTGCACGCTCCTGACGCCGCTGCGGGCCGCGTCGAGCGCCGAGCCGATCTTCGGCAGCATGCCGCCCGACAGCGTGCCGTCCTCGACCATCGCGTCGATCTCCTTCGGCGTGACGCCGGTCAGCAGGTTGCCGGCCTTGTCGAGCACGCCGGGCGTGTTGGTGAGCAGCACCAGCTTCTCGGCATTGAGCACCTCGGCGATCTTGCCGGCGACGACGTCGGCGTTGATGTTGTAGGTCTCGCCCTGCGGGCCGACGCCGATCGGCGCGATCACCGGGATGAAATCGCCGCTGTCGAGGAAGGCGATGATCGAAGGGTCGATCGAGGTGATCTCGCCGACCGAGCCGATGTCGATCATTTCCTCCGGGTTGTCCTTGTTGGGAAGGAGCAGCTTGCGGGCGCGGATGAAGTTGCCGTCCTGGCCGGTGAGGCCGACGGCCTTGCCGCCGTGCTGGTTGATGAGGTTGACGATTTCCTTGTTGACCTGGCCGCCGAGCACCATCTCGACGATGTCCATGGTCTCCTCGTCGGTGACGCGCATGCCCTGGATGAAGGTGCCCTGCTTGCCGACGCGCTTGAGCAGATCCTCGATCTGCGGGCCGCCGCCGTGCACCACGACCGGATTCATGCCGACCAGCTTGAGCAGCACCACGTCGCGCGCGAAGCAGTCCTTCAGCTTCGGGTCGGTCATGGCGTTGCCGCCGTACTTGATGACGATGGTCTTGTCGAAGAAGCGCTTGATGTAGGGCAGCGCCTCGCCGAGGATCTTGGCCTTGGTGGCTGCGGGCAGGCTGTCGGTGGCGGGGGTGGTCATGGCGGTAGGCACGAAAGAAAAGACGGCGGCAATTCTACTGCCGCCGCCCTGCCGGCGCCGAGTATCGTGGGCTCAGTCGATCGCCAGGCGTTTCGACTGGGTGGCCGCCTTCTTCGGCAGCGTCAGTTCCAGCACGCCATCCACGAACTTGGCGCTTGCGGCATTGTCGTCGATGTCCTGGCCCAGCTGGAAGCTGCGCGACACCTTGCCGAAATAGCGTTCGGAACGCAGCACGCGCTCGCCTTCCTTCACTTCCTTTTCTTCCTTGCGCTCGGCGCTGATCGAGACGACCGGGCCGTCGATGCTGACGTGGATGTCTTCCTTCTTGATGCCGGGCATCTCGGCATGGACGACGAAAGCTTTCTCTTGCTCCTTCACGTCAAGCTTGATGTCTGGCGCTTCAGCCAGGCTGGGCATGCCGCCCATTTCGACGGGGCGCACGAAAAAACCACGGAAGAAATCGTCCAGCGGATCATAGCGAGTCAATTTGGTCATGGCTTGCTCCTTGGGTGGGTTGTTGGCTCCTGCAAACAATTTTGGACTGTCAGGCCCGATTTTCAAGGGGGGCGGCCAGCATCAGGATGGCATCGCGATTGGTCCATGAGAAACAGGCGGCGGCGGCGGCGCGCCAGGGCAGCCAGCGGAACGCGCGGTGTTCGCCCGGCGCCGGCGTGACGGCGGTGCCGGGCGGCACGCACAGGCTGAAGACGTGTTCGACGTTGTGCGTCACGCCCGGCGGATAGCGGTCGCGCCACAAGGCATAGATTTCGAAGCGGTTGGAGAGCCGCCAGTCGCGCAGAGCGTCCGGAGCGCAGACGATGCCGGTTTCCTCGGCGACCTCGCGTCGCGCGGCGTCGCCCAGGCTTTCGTCGTCCTCGAGGCTGCCGGTGACCGATTGCCAGAAGCCGGCATGCGCGGCACGCTCGAGCATCAGGATGTTGAGTTCGGGGTCGTGGATGACCACCAGCACGGAGACAGGCTTCTTGGCGCCCGCCATGGATCAGCCGATGTCGGACAGCCAGTTGATGCCGTCGGCCTGCATGTCGACGAAGCACCAGAACGGGATGCCCTGCTCGCGCCATTCGCTGGCGGCCGCTTCGAAGATCTGCAGCGTCTGGACGAAGTCGGCCTCGGCGCGGCCATGGACGCCATCGCAATGCTCGAGGATGACGATATAGCCTTCGGCCGGGCACCAACCGAGGTCGGCCAGGCAGTCAAAGAGGGCGTCCCAGTTGTGGCCGAACCATTCGGGGAAGCGCATCGCGCCGGCGATCCGGTCGAGCAGTTCAGCCTTGTTGCGTGCACCGAACAGGTCGACACGGAACACGAAATGGCCGTTCCGTTCGGCGGCGGAGACGAGGTCGGCTTCGCCATCGAGCGGCATGTGATAGACCCCGGCTTGTTCGACGCGCATCAGCAGGCTTTGGTAATTCATTCGACGATCCTTCTGAAGCTGCGGTAATGATCGGCGGTGTACCAGCAGGCCTCTGGTCGGGTCGGCGGTTTACCGCCGCAGACGATGCGCCGGGCGCCGCGATGCCGCAGGCCGGGCGTGGGCACGGTGTATTCGCGGTAATGGCCGCGCGGTTCCAGCGGCAGCCGCTTTTCGAAATTGCGGAACTCGATGCCGTCGCGCCGGTAGGGAAAAGGCCCGCCCTGACGGATCAGGGCGAGCGTCTCGCGTCCTTCGGGCGGCAGCTCGGTTGGCGCGATGCCCTGCGCCTGCGCCAGGCAGCAGACGCCGGCCAGCAGCACGCCGAGGAGAGCTTTCATCCGCTCTGGCCGACCTCGACCTGCGTCTCGACTCTCTGGCGCAGACGGATGTGCAGCTCGCGCAGCTGCTTCTCGTCGACCGCGGACGGTGCGTCGGTCAGCAGGCACTGGGCGCGCTGGGTTTTCGGGAAGGCGATCACGTCGCGGATCGACTCGGCGCCGGTCATCATGGTGACGATGCGGTCGAGGCCGAACGCCAGGCCGCCGTGGGGCGGCGCGCCGTACTTGAGGGCGTCGAGCAGGAAGCCGAACTTGACGCGCTGCTCTTCCTCGCCGATGCCGAGCGCCTCGAAGACGCGTGCCTGCACATCGGCCTTGTGGATGCGCACCGAGCCGCCGCCGATCTCCCAGCCGTTGAGGGCGAGGTCGTAGGCCTTGGCGAGGCATTCGCCCGGGTTGGTCTTCATCAGCTCGTCGTGGCCGTCCTTCGGCGAGGTGAAGGGGTGGTGGCAGGCGCTCCAGCGCTTCTCTTCCTCGTCGTACTCGAACATCGGGAAGTCCACGACCCACAGCGGCTCCCACGCTTTTCCATTGGTGTAGCGCTTCTCGTGGCCGATCTTGATGCGCAGCGCGCCGAGGGCGTCGTTCACGACCTTGGTCTTGTCGGCGCCGAAGAAGATCAGGTCGCCGGACTGGGCACTCGTTCGATCGATGATGGTTCGCAACGCGTTTTCGTGCAGATTCTTGACGATCGGCGACTGCAATCCCTCTTCGTTGAGCTTGGTGACGTCGTTGACCTTGATGTAGGCTAGGCCCTTGGCGCCGTAGATCTTGACGAATTCGGTGTAGCCGTCGATCTCGCCGCGGGTGAGGCTGGCACCGCCGGGGATGCGCAGCGCGGCGACGCGGCCGCCGGAGGTGGCCGGGCCTGAGAAGACCTTGAAGGCGACGTCGGTCACCGCGTCGGTGACTTCGGTGAGTTCGAGGGTGACGCGCAGGTCGGGCTTGTCGGAGCCGAAGCGGCGCATGGCCTCGGCGTAGGTCATGCGCGGGAACGGATCGGGCAGATCGACGTCGATTGCATCCTTGAAGACGTAGCGGATCAGCTGCTCGATCAGGCTGGTGATCTGGTGCTCATCCATGAAGGAGGTTTCGATATCGACCTGGGTGAATTCCGGCTGGCGGTCGGCGCGCAGGTCCTCGTCGCGGAAGCACTTGGTGATCTGGTAGTAGCGGTCGAAGCCGGCGACCATCAGCAGCTGCTTGAACAGCTGCGGCGATTGCGGCAGGGCGAAGAAGTGGCCGGGGTGAACGCGCGAGGGCACGAGGTAGTCGCGCGCGCCCTCCGGCGTCGACTTGGTCAACATCGGTGTCTCGATGTCGATGAAGCCGTGGTCGTCGAGGAAGCGGCGAAAGGCGCGCGCCGTCTGGTAGCGCAGCAACAGGTTCTTCTGCATCTGCGGGCGGCGCAGGTCGATGACGCGGTTGGTCAGGCGCACGGTTTCCGACAGGTTGTCGTCGTCGAGCTGGAAGGGCGGCGTCGCGGCGGGATTGAGGATCTCGAGCTCGTGGCAGAGCACCTCGATCTGGCCGGACGGCATGTTGGGATTCTCGGTGCCGGCGGGGCGGCGGCGCACCTTGCCGGTGACCTTGAGCACGAACTCGTTGCGCACGGCCTCGGCCAGCTTGAACATCTCGGGACGGTCGGGATCGCAGACAATTTGTGCAATCCCTTCGCGGTCGCGCAGGTCGATGAAGATCACGCCGCCGTGGTCGCGGCGGCGGTGGTTCCAGCCGCACAGGGTGACGCTTTGGTCGACGTGGCCGGCGTCGAGCTGGCCGCAGTAATGAGTACGCATGGTGGTTCCGATAGTGAAAAGTCGGCGCTGGGCAGGGCGATAAATGAGCGGCGCCGGGGTTGGGTTATTCGTTCTGCGCGCGGCCGACGAGATTGGGATGGCGCTGCTGGGGCGGCACGACGCCCATCGACACGATGTATTTCAGCGCGTCGTCGACGCTGATGTCGAGTTCGATGGTTTCCGATTTCTTCACGAAGAAGAAAAAACCGTTGACCGGGCTCGGCGCCGTGGGGATGAAGACGCTGACATGCTCGTCCGGCAGCATTTCGCCGATCTGCCGTGCCGGTAGGCCGGTCTGGAAGGCGACCGACCAGGCCTCGGGATGCGGATAGCGCACCAGCAGCACCTTGCGGAAGGCTTCGCCGCTGCCGGAAAACAGCGTGTCGGAGACCTGCTTGACGCTGTAGTAGATCGACTTGACGATCGGGATGCGTGCCAGCAGGCCTTCCCAGAAGCGCACCAATTTCTGGCCGATGATGTTGGCCGTGATCAGGCCGGTCAGGAAGATCACCAGCAAGGTCAGCAGCGTGCCGGCGCCCGGAATGTTGAAGCCCAGCAGGTTGACGGGCTGCACGGCAGCGGGCAACAGCCGCAGCGACTGGTCCATGGTGCCGACGATCGCGGTCAGCACCCAGACGGTGATGACCAGCGGGATCCAGATCAGGAGCCCGGTGATGAAATATCGCTTGAGAGGCGCCACGCGAGGAGGTCAGCTGCAGCCGCAGGAACCCGAGCCGCCTTGGCAGGGCGGCGGGTTGTCGGCTTTCGACGCGGGCTTCGCCGCGCTTTTGAAGTCGGTCTGATACCAGCCGCTGCCTTTGAGCTGAAAGCCGGCGGCGGTCAGCTGCTTGCAGAAGTTGTCGGTGCGGCACTCCGGACACAGGGTCAGCGGGGGATCGGACATCTTCTGCAGGACATCCTTTTCAAAACCGCATTGACTGCATCGGTAAGCGTAAATCGGCATGATTCTCTCCGGGAAATTCCGCAAATTATATAAGCGCCTGAGTAAAAAGGCATTGCGCCGCCGTAAATCGGTGCGGCCGGGGAGGAATTCAAGCCTAGAGCAGGCCGAGATAGAGCTGATTGATCTGCTCGCCCCAGAACAGGGCGATCACGCCCGCCGTCGCCAGGTAGGGACCGAAAGGAATCGGCACGTTGCGCCCATGTCGCGCCAGAACGATCAGGGCGATGCCGACCACCGCCCCCACCAGGGAAGACAGCAGGATGACGAGCGGCAGCAGTTGCCAGCCGAGCCAGGCGCCGATGGCCGCGAGCAGCTTGAAGTCGCCGTAGCCCATGCCCTCCTTGCCGGTGGCGAGCTTGAAGAGCCAATAGACCAGCCAAAGGGACAGGTAGCCGGCTGCAGCGCCGATCACGGCGTTCGGCAGGGTGGCGAAGGTACCGTTCAGGTTGATCAGCAGGCCGGCCCAGAGCAGCGGCAAGGTGAGGTCGTCGGGCAGCAACTGCGTGTCGAAGTCGATGCAGGTCAGCGCGACCATCGCGGCGACCAACAGCATCGCTCCAGCCGCGGCGAGCGTCGGACCGAACCGCCAGGCGGCGAGGCCGAACAACAGGCCGGAGACCGCCTCGACCAGCGGATAGCGCAGCCCGATCGGCTTGCCGCAGCCCTTGCAACGGCCTTGCAGCAACAGATAGCTCAGGATCGGGATGTTCTCCAGTGCGGTGACCTGCCGCCCGCAATGCGGGCAGCGCGAGCGCGGTGAAACGAGGGAGAGCGGCTCGAAAGTCGGCGCTGGCTGGGCGGCGAGTTCGGCGCACTGGAGACGCCAGTCGCGCTCCATCATGATCGGCAGGCGATGGATGACGACGTTGAGGAAGCTGCCGATCAACAGGCCGAACAGGACACTGACGGCGACCAGCGCCGCCGGGTCGAGGGCGGACATGCTTAGACGACGGCGCCGAGCTTGAAGATCGGCAGGTACATTGCGATGATGATGCCGCCGATGACCGTGCCGAGCACGACCATGATCAGGGGCTCCATCAGACTCGACAGCCGTGCGACCGCGTCGTCGACCTCGGCCTCGTAGAAGTCGGCCACCTTGCCGCTCATCTGGTCGATCTGGCCGGATTCCTCGCCGATTGCGATCATCTGGATCGCCATGTTCGGGAACAGATTGGTGTTCTGCATGGCGACCGTCAGGCTCGAGCCGGTGCTGATCTCGCTCTTGATCTGCTTCGTCGCTTCCTTGTAGATGTAGTTGCCGGAGGCGCCGCCCACCGAGTCGAGCGCCTCCACGAGCGGCACGCCGGCGGCGAACATCGTCGACAGCGTGCGCGTCCAGCGCGCCAGGGTGGCCTTGCGCAGCACTTCGCCGAAGATCGGCAGGCGCAGGGAGAGCCGGTCCATGAAGATCTGCATCGGCACGGAGCGCTTCCAGAAGTAGAAGAACGCATAGACGCCGCCGCCTAGGACGCCGAAGATCAGGTACCAGTATTCGACGAAGTAATCCGAGATGGCCATGACGACGAGGGTTGGGCCGGGCAGATCGGCGCCGAAGCTGGTGAATACCTTCTTGAACTGCGGGACGACGAAGATCATGATCACCGCCGTGACGACGAAGGCCACCACCAGCACGGAGATCGGATAGAACAGGGCGCTCTTGATCTTCGCGATGATCGCCTGGGTCTTTTCCTTGTAGGTGGCCAGGCGATCAAGCAGTTGGTCGAGAATGCCGGCATGCTCGCCGGCCTCGATCAGATTGCAGTACAACTGGTCGAAATACAGCGGGTATTTGCGGAAGGCCTGATTGAGGGCCGAGCCGGTTTCGACCTCGGTCTTGATTTCCGTCAGCAGCCGGCTGACCGCGGCATTGGAGGCGCCTTTGCTGACGATGTCGAATGCCTGAAGGAGCGGGACGCCGGACTTCATCATCGTCGCCATCTGGCGCGTGAACAGCGTGATGTCCTTGTCGGACACCTTGCCCTTGGCGCGGAAGGACTGTTTCGTGACTTTCGTGACCAGGATGCCCTGGCGCCGCAGAGTGGTCCGCACCATGGTCGGAGCCGCCGCGCGCATCTCCCCGCGGATGATCTTGCCGCTCTTGTCTTTGCCTTCCCAGGCGAATGTCGGAAGTGAGTCGTCTTTCTTTGGCGTCGCCATGCCTGCTCCTTGGGCCCTAGCCGGTTTTTATGCAGTCTGATAATGCCTTGGCGAGGCGGCCTTGTAAAGGCGGAATAGCTCGATAATTATCCCCAATCGTTGCCAAGCGGCTAGGGGCGGTGGATTTTCACTATTTTTACCCGGCGGTTTTCTGTCTGGATGATTTCCATTGCTACGCCGGCGATGCGCAGGCCGACGCCGATTTCGGGAATGTCGCGCAGGTGCTCCAGGATCAATCCGTTCAGGGTGCGGGGCCCTTCCAGCGGCAGATCGAGGCCGAGTCGGCGGTTGATCTCGCGCAGGTTGCTGCCGCCATCGACCAGGGCGGTACCGTCGGCAGCCCAGCTGCAGACCGCTTCGCTGCCTGGCATGCTCGTGGTGAACTTGCCGACGATTTCCTCGACGATATCGTCGATCGTGACCAAGCCGAGCAGTTCGCCGTATTCATCGACGACCAGTCCGAGTCGCTGGCGGTTTTCGCGGAAGAAGCGCAACTGGTCGTAGACCGGGGTTTCGGCGGGAATGAAATAGGGCTCGGCGAGGTTCTGCCGCAGCAGTTCATGGTCGATCTCGCCGTGCAATGTGTCGGCCAGCAGGCGCCGCAAATGAACGATGCCGACGACGTTACTCGGCTCCCTGTCGAAGACCGGCAGGCGCGTGTGGAAGCTGGTGGCCAGCTTGTTTGCGATCTCGGCGACTGGCGCCGCGATGTCGATGCTTTCGATCTCGCCGCGCGGCGTCATGATGTCCTCGACGGTGATGTGCTCGAGATCGAACAGATTGACCAGAATGCTGCGGTGTTCGTGAGGGACGAAGTGGCCCGACTCGAGCACGATGGAACGCAACTCCTCGGTGGTCAGTCCCGTCGCCTCGCTGCCCGCCGGCTTGAGCCGCAGCAGGCGCAGCAGACCGGCGGAAAACAGGTTGACAAACCAGACCAGCGGGTAGGTGGCGCGCAGCAGCGGCCAAAGGAGAAAAGCCAGGACGACGGCGAGGCGGTCCGCGTTGGCCGCACCGATGACCTTCGGCGTGATCTCCGAGAACACCAGGATCACGAAGGTGACGAACAGGGTGCCGGCGGCCAGTGCCCATTCCTCCTCGCCGAACAATTCGATGGCGATAATGGAAACCAGTGTCGCCGCTGCGGCGTTGACGAGGTTGTTGCCGAGCAGGATGACGCCGAGCATCTTGTCGGTGCGCGCGAGAAGATCGAGCGCCAGGCGGGCGCCGCGATGTCCTTGGCCGGCGAGATGGCGCAGACGATAGCGGTTCGACGCCATCATGCTGGTCTCGGCCATCGAGAAGAAGGCGGAAAGGATCAGCAGGACGACCAGCGCGGAAGAAAGCGCCGAGAGCGAGTATTCCTGCATCAGGCAGGGCGACCCAGGATGACCTCGAGCACGAAGCGGCTGCCGACGTAGGCGAGCAGCAGGACGGCAAACCCGGCCAGCGTCCAGCGCAGCGCCATCTTGCCGCGCCAGCCGTAGAGATGGCGACCGGCGAGCAGGGCGGCGAAGATCAGCCACGACAGGACGGCGAATACGGTCTTGTGATTGAACGGCAACGCCTTGCCGAAGATCTGCTCGGAAAACAGGATGCCGGAAGCCAGAGCCAGGGTCAGCAGCGCGAAGGCGAAATGGATCAACCGGAACAGCAGGGCCTCCATGGTCAGCAGCGGCGGCAGCCCGGCGAACAATGGGGTCATGCGGCCGCGGTGCAAGCGCTGTTCGGTGACCGCCATCAGGATCGCGTGCAGCGCTGCCAGAGTGAAGAGTCCATAAGCGAGCATCGCCATCATGAAGTGGAGACGGAATACCGGCGAACCGGCATTCGCCAGCAGATGTTGCCCGGGCAGCAGCCAGGGGAGCAGGCCGCAGATCGCCGCGAGCGGCAGACCGAGCATCTGCAGGCCTTCCATGCGGGCATAGAAGCTTTCGATCCAGTAGAGTGCGATTGCCAGCCAGGTGATCAGCGACAGGGCGACGGCGAAGCCGAAACGCATCCCGGCGTCGCCGGGCGGGAACAGTTCCAGCAAGAGCGTGGCGCCGTGCGCGAGCAAGGCCGCCAGCAGCCAAGCTCTTTCCCAACCGGCCAAGCCTTGCCGAGGCTGATCAAGCGCAGCTCCGCGCCAGCGCGTGCGCCAGAAATACCCGGCCAGCCCGACGTAAAGCAAGGCGGCAAGGGAATGCAGGAAGGGGGGATGCAGTAAAATCGATGGCATATCGAATGAAGTCTACACCAAGCCCATGCTCGACAATCTGACCCAACGCCTCGCCAAGGTCGTCAAGACGCTGCGCGGCCAGGCGCGCCTGACCGACGACAATATCGCCGAAATTCTGCGCGAGGTGCGCATGGCGCTGCTCGAGGCCGACGTCGCCCTGCCGGTCGTGAAGGAATTCATTGCCCGCGTCAAGGAAAAGGCGCTCGGCCAGGAGGTCGTCGGTTCGCTGACTCCGGGCCAGGCGCTCGTCGGCGTCGTGCATCGCGAGCTGACCGACCTGATGGGCGGCGCGAAGGCGGAGCTCAATCTCGCCACCCAGCCGCCGGCGATCATCCTGATGGCGGGCCTGCAGGGCGCCGGCAAGACGACGACGACCGCCAAGCTGGGCAAGTGGCTCAAGGAACGGCAGAAGAAGAAGGTGCTGGCGGTCAGCTGCGACGTCTATCGCCCCGCCGCGATCGAGCAGTTGAAAACCGTGGCCGCCCAGGCCGGCATCGATTTCTTCCCTGCCGAGACGGGCCAGAAGCCGGCCGAGATCGCCGCGGCGGCGCTCGACTATGCGAAGCGCCATTTCCACGACGTCCTGTTCGTCGATACCGCCGGCCGGCTGGCGATCGACGAGGCGATGATGCAGGAAATCCGCGAGCTGCATGCCCAGCTCAAACCGATCGAAACCCTGTTCGTCGTCGACGCGATGCTCGGCCAGGACGCGGTGAATACCGCCAAGGCGTTCAACGAGGCGCTGCCGCTGACCGGCGTGATTCTCACCAAGCTCGACGGCGACGCGCGCGGCGGCGCGGCGCTCTCGGTGCGCCACGTCACCGGGAAACCCCTGAAATTCGCCGGCGTCGGCGAGAAGCTGACCGGCATCGAGGAGTTCCATCCCGAGCGCATGGCGAGCCGCATTCTCGGCATGGGCGACATTCTCGGTCTGGTCGAGGAGGCGCAGCGCGGCGTCGATCAGGAGAAGGCGCAGGAATTCGTCAAGAAGATGAAGTCCGGCAAGGGCTTCGACCTCAACGATTTCAAGGCGCAGATCGGCCAGATGCGCAGCATGGGCGGCCTCGGCGCCCTGCTCGACAAGCTGCCGGCCCAGTTCGGCGCGTTGGCGCAGCAGGCCGGTGGTCATGTCGAGGACAAGGCGGTTCGCCGCATCGAGGGCATCATCGACTCGATGACGCCGGCCGAGCGCGCCAAACCCGAACTCATCAAGGCCAGCCGCAAGCGGCGCATTGCCGCGGGCGCGGGAGTGCAGGTGCAGGAAGTCAATCGACTGCTCAACCAGTTCGAGCAGTCGCAGAAGATGATGAAGCAGTTTTCAAAAGGCGGCATGGCCAAGATGATGCGCGGCATGAAGGGTTTGATGGGCAAGGGCATGCCCGGCCTGCCCAGATAGCGCCGCCCCGCCAGCGCCGAGTTTTTACTGCCTGGCCTGGAGCACGCGCGGGCCCCAGTTCCACTGCTTCTCCCAAGCCGCCCTGACCATGTTCGGGTATTCCGGCCGGCCGAGGCTGCCGTTGTAGCGTCCGAGCGCCCGGAACAGGTCGCCGTTCTCGATGTCGAGATAATGGCGCAGGATCGTGCAGCCGTAGCGCAGGTTGGTGCGCAGGTGGAACAGGTTGTTGTCCGGGTTGCCGATCAGCTTGACCCAGAAGGGCATCACCTGCATGAAACCGCGCGCGCCGGCGGTGGAGACGGCATGCTTGCGGAAGCCGCTTTCCACCTGGATCAGGCCGAGCACGAGCTGCGGATCCAGGCCGGCACGCTGCGCTTCGTAACGCACCGCCTTGAGGAATTCGAGGCGGGCTTCCCGGTCGGGCATGCGCCGCGCCAGCCGGCGCGACATTTCAGTGAGCCAGTCGATCTTCTCCTCGATGCTGGAGAAGTGCGGTTCCGGAGTCGCCCGGTCGGAGATCGCCGCATGCAGGGCGGCCTGGACGCTGGCGGCAAGCGGTTCGTATTCCTGCGCACCCGCCCAAGCCTGCGAGGCGCAGAGGGCCAGCAGGGCGAATAGGCCTAGGCGCATGCTTTCTGCCGCGCCAGCGCGGCGATCTCCGCGAGCGGAACCTTGGTGGCTTCCTTGTCGCGGCGGTGCTGGTATTCGACCAGACCTTCCTTGAGGCCGCGCTCGCCGATGGTGATGCGATGCGGCACGCCGATCAATTCCCAATCCGCGAACATTACGCCCGGGCGCTCGTCGCGATCGTCGAGAATGACGTCAATCCCGGAAACAACGAGTTTTTCGTAGAGGTCGAGCGCCGCCTGGCGCACTGCCTCGGACTTGCCCCAGCCGACCGGGCAGATGACGAGCGTGAATGGCGCGATCGCATCCGGCCAGATGATGCCGCGTTCGTCGTGATTCTGCTCGATCGCGGCGCCGACCAGCCGGGTCACGCCGATGCCGTAGCAACCCATCACCATCAGCTGCGGCTTGCCGTTTTCGTCGAGATAGGTGCAATTCATCGCTGCCGAATACTTGGTGCCGAGGAAGAAGACATGACCGACCTCGATGCCGCGCTGGATGGCGAGTGATCCCTTGCCGTCGGGCGACGGGTCGCCTGCGACGACGTTGCGGATGTCGGCCACGATGTGGGGCTCGGGCAGGTCGCGGCCCCAGTTGATGCCCTTGATATGAAAACCGATTTCGTTGGCGCCGCTGACGAAGTCGCTCATGTGCGCCACCGTGCGGTCGGCGACGACCTTGAGCGGCTTTTGCGTGTTGAGCGGGCCAAGATAACCGGGAGGGCAACCAAAGCTGTCGATGATCTCCTGTTCGCTGGCGAAACGGAAGCCTCCTTCGAGGCCAGGCACCTTGCCGGCTTTGACTTCGTTGAGGTCGTGATCGCCGCGTACCAGCAGCAGCCAGACTTCGGCGCCCAGCGGCGTATCAACCGCCAGCACGATGGATTTGACGGTGCGCTCGATCGGCAGGGCGAGCAGTTTCGCCACGTCCTCGCAACGGGTCGTGTCCGGGGTCGGCACCTTCTCCATCGCCATGGCGGGCGCGGCGCGCGTGGTCAGCAGCGAGGCAGCCTCGGCAAGCTCGATGTTTGCTGCGTAGTCCGAATCGGGGCAATAGACGAGCAGGTCCTCTCCGGTGTCGGCGATGACCTGGAATTCGTGCGACAGCGATCCGCCGATGGCACCGGTGTCGGCGCGCACGGCGCGGAAAGTGAGCCCGAGCCGCTCGAAGATCTTCACGTAGGCGGCGTACATCGTCTGGTAGCTCTGTTCGGCGCCGGCCTCGTCGCGGTCGAAGGAGTAGGCGTCCTTCATCGTGAACTCGCGCCCGCGCATCACGCCGAAGCGGGGCCGTCGTTCGTCCCGGAATTTCGTCTGGATGTGATAGAAATTTTTCGGCAACTGGCGATAGCTGTGGATCTCGCCGCGCGCGATGTCAGTGATCACTTCCTCCGAGGTGGGCTGGATGATGAAGTCGCGGTCATGGCGATCCTTCACCCGCATCATTTCCGGGCCCATCTTGTCCCAGCGCCCGGTTTCCTGCCAGAGTTCGGCCGGCTGTACGAGAGGCATCAGCAGTTCGATCGCGCCCGCGCGGTTCATCTCTTCACGGATGATCGCCTCGATTTTTCTGATCACCCGCAGACCCGTCGGCATGTAGGTATAGATGCCGCCGGCCAGCTTGCGAATCATGCCGGCCCGGGTCATCAACTTGTGGGACACCACCTCGGCATCGGTCGGGGCCTCCTTGAGGGTGGCGATGAAGAATTGGCTGGCGCGCATGTCGGACTTTCTCATAAAGCGATGGATCCGGAATTTTAACCGGCCGGCCGACTTTCCTCGGCCGAACGAATGTGGAACAATTCCGGCCAGTCAAACAAATTGGGGTTCACCATGCTCGATCGGGAAGGTTATCGCCCGAACGTCGGCATCATTCTCACCAATCATCGCTACGAGGTCTTCTGGGGCAAACGGATTCGCGAATATTCCTGGCAGTTCCCGCAGGGCGGCATCAAGAAGGGGGAATCGCCGGAAGAGGCCATGTATCGCGAACTGTACGAGGAAGTCGGTCTGAAGCCCGAGCATGTGCGCATTCTCGGCCGGACGCGGGATTGGTTGCGTTACGACGTTCCGAAGCAATGGGTGCGTCGCGAATGGCGCGGCACCTACAAAGGGCAGAAGCAGATCTGGTTCTTGTTGCGGCTGACCGGACGCGACAGCGATATCAGCTTGCGCGCCACCGCCAAGCCGGAGTTCGACGCCTGGCGCTGGAGCAATTACTGGGTGCCGCTCGATTCCGTGATCGAGTTCAAGCGAGGCGTTTATGAGCAGGCCCTGACCGAGTTGTCGCGACTGCTGTTCCATGTCCCCGGCCGCATCACGGGATGGCTGGCCGGGCAGACGGCCGGGCAGCAATCTTCCCGGCAGGAAAGCCAATGAGAAGGTGTCTGGCGCTTGTCATGCTGGGGCTGTTCGTTCCCGCCGCAACTTGTGCGCAATTGCGTTTTCGCGATTTGGACGATCCGGATGCGCCGGCTTGGGCCGAAGAGGAGGTCCAGCCGCCGGCGTTCCCGCAGGACGCCAATCTGCGCGAGTTTTATGTCAGCGAACTGACTACCCACAGGTTTTTTATCGATGCCTCGACGCTGAGTGTCGGCCGGGACGGAGTGGTGCGCTATGTTCTGGTGGTGCGCACAGGCGGCGGTTCGACGAACGTGACCTTCGAGGGGATTCGTTGCGAAACGCGAGAGTTCAGAACTTACGCGACCGGCCACCGCGACGGCACTTGGGCAAAAGCGCGCAGGAGCGAATGGCGGCCCATCGAGAACAAACCCGCCAACCGCCATCATGCCGCGTTGTCGCGGAACCTGTTCTGTCCGAGTGGCATTTCCATCCGTACCCCGGCCGAAGGCCAGGAAGCCTTGCGGCTTGGCAAGCACCCCGACGCATTGTGACTCCCTCGCCATGAGTCTCCTCGACCCCCTGATCCTGCAAGTTGACCAGGCCTTGCGCACCCTTTTCGCCAAGGCGCCCACGGCACGGCCAATGCCCAGCGAGAACGCTCCGGAAGGGGAAATGACCGAGGCAGAGCGGCGGCATGCGGCAGCGCTGATGCGCGTCAACCATGTCGGCGAGGTGTGCGCCCAGGCCCTGTATGCCGGCCAGGCTTTCACGGCGCAAGAGGGAGCGGTGCGCGAAGCGCTCCAGCAGGCAGCCTGGGAGGAAACCGAACATCTGAACTGGACCGAGCGGCGCATCGAGGAACTCGGCGGACGCAAAAGTTTGCTCAATCCGCTATGGTATGCCGGCGCCTGGACCATTGGCGCCGTCGCTGGGCGATTGGGCGATTCGGTCAGCCTAGGTTTCGTCGCCGAAACCGAGCGCCAGGTCGAGGCGCATCTGGATGGTCATCTGCGGCAGTTACCAGCGGCCGACCGGCGCTCCCGGGCGATTGTCGATCAGATGAAGGCGGACGAGGCCGCGCATGCCGCAACCGCGCGGCAACATGGCGCGGCTGAACTGCCTGCAATCGCCAGAGGGGCGATGAAGATGGCCGCAGGCGTGATGACGAAGACCGCCTACTGGATCTGAGGAGAATCAGACCTCGACGATTTCCCAGGTGTGGGTGATCGTCGCGGTCTTGCCGAGCATGATCGAGGCCGAGCAATACTTTTCCGCCGAGAGTTTGACCGCACGCTCGACGGCTTCGGGCTTTAGCCCACGTCCGGTGACGACGAAGTGCATAGCGATACGCGTGAAGACCTTCGGGTCCTCGTCGGCCCGCTCTGCCATCAGTTTCACCGCACAGTCACGAATATCCTGCCGTCCCTTTTTCAGGATCGAGATGACATCGAAGGACGTGCAGCCGCCCGCTCCGGCCAGCAGCATTTCCATGGGGCGGGGCGCCAAGTTGTGACCGCCCGCCTCGGGGGCGCCATCCATGGCCACCATGTGGCCGCTACCCGTTTCGGCGATGAAACTCATGCCATGATGGTGCCAGCGTACCGTGCATTCAAGCATTGATCGTACCTCCTGCGATTGGACCGGGGATTCTAATGCGTAAGCCGCTGCGGGAAACTCGGCGCCCGCAAGGCGGAGCAGCGAGAGAAACATATTTGACTTTCGGCTACGATATGGGATACCATGCGCGGCTTTCCGCGTGGCGGGCCGCTTGCTTTCGGCTCACTCGCTCCGACAAAGCTGTGCGATTAGTAGCAGGGATCCTCCATGAAGACTTTTTCCGCCAAACCGCATGAAGTCAAGCGCGATTGGTACGTCGTAGATGCGTCTGACAAGGTGCTCGGCCGCCTGGCTGCCGAAATTGCCCGCCGCTTGCGCGGCAAGCACAAGCCGGAATACACCCCGCACGTCGATACCGGTGACTACATCGTTGTCGTCAACGTGGACAAGCTGCGCGTAACCGGCAACAAGGCGCAGGACAAGAAGTATTTTCGCCATTCCGGGTTCCCCGGCGGCATCTATGAGACCAACTTCATCAAGCTGCAGCAGCGTTTCCCGTCGCGCGTGCTCGAAAAAGCCGTCAAGGGCATGCTGCCGAAGGGGCCGCTCGGCTACGCGATGCTGAAGAAGATGAAGTGCTATGTCGGTGGGGTGCATCCCCACACGGCCCAGCAGCCCAAAACCCTGGAAATCTGACAGAACGGATAATTTATGTCGGCCAACTACTATTACGGAACCGGTCGCCGCAAGACTGCGGTCGCCCGCGTGTTCATGAAAAGCGGCAGCGGCAAGTTCATCGTGAACGACAAGCCGGTGGATGAGTTCTTTTCCCGCGAGACGGGACGCATGGTCGTCCGTCAGCCCCTGGAGCTGACCCAGCACATGGGCACCTTCGACATCATGGTGAACGTCACGGGCGGGGGCGAATCCGGCCAAGCTGGCGCGGTGCGCCATGGCATCACCCGCGCCCTGATCGAGTACGATGCCACCCTGAAACCCGCGCTGTCCAATGCCGGATTCGTTACGCGCGACGCGCGCGAGGTGGAACGCAAGAAGGTCGGCTTGCACAAGGCCCGTCGCCGCAAGCAGTTCTCGAAGCGCTGATCACCCTTCGCCGGAAAAGCCGCCTGCGGGCGGCTTTTTTGTTTGTGCTTGCAGGTCGGTTATGATCGGCCATTCAGATCGTTGTGGAGTTGTTAGCATGATCAAGGTAGGTATTGTCGGCGGGACTGGTTACACCGGCGTCGAGTTGTTGCGCTTGTTGACGCAACATCCGGAGGTCGAACTGGCGGCGATCACCTCGCGCGCCGAGGCGGGTAGCGCGGTGGCCGACATGTTTCCCAGCTTGCGCGGTCGGGTCGACTTGCGTTTCAGCGACCCGGCGACGGCGCCACTGAAGGACTGTCATCTGGTGTTTTTCGCCACGCCGAATGGCGTGGCGATGCAGCAGACCCGGGAACTGTTCGATGCTGGAGTGCGAGTCGTCGATCTGGCGGCCGATTTCCGCATCAAGGACATCGCGTTGTGGGAAAAATGGTATGGCATGGCCCATGCGGCGCCGGATCTGGTTGCCGAAGCGGTTTATGGCCTGCCGGAACTCAATCGCGATCTGATCAGAAAGGCCCGCCTGATCGCCAATCCAGGCTGTTATCCAACGGCGGTCCAGCTTGGCTTCCTGCCGCTGATCGCTGCCGGCTGTATCGATGTCGATCATCTCATCGCTGACGCGAAATCGGGAGTATCGGGCGCCGGCCGCAAGGCCGAGACCCATATCCTTTTCGCCGAGGCATCCGACAATTTCAAGGCATACGGTGTTGCCGGCCATCGCCATCTTCCTGAAATTCGCCAAGGGCTGTCGACGATTGCGGGTACTACCGTCGGTCTGACCTTCGTTCCCCACTTGACGCCCATTATCCGCGGCATCCATGCCACACTGTATGCGCGCATCACTCGCGAAGCCGACTTCCAGGCGCTTTATGAAAGCCGCTATGCCGGTGAGCCATTCGTCGATGTGTTGCCACCCAGGTCGCATCCCGACACCCGATCGGTGAGAGCGGCGAACGTCTGTCGGATCGCGATTCACCGGCCGCAGGGCGGCGATACTCTCGTCGTGCTTTCGGTGATCGACAATCTAGTCAAGGGAGCTGCCGGACAGGCTGTTCAGAACATGAACCTGATGTTCGGCTTCGACGAATGCCTTGGTCTTTCGCAGGTTCCCGTCTTGCCCTGATGCTGCGGCGCTGGCGTGGGCGGTTCGGTATCGCCGCCCCGCAGGTGGCGGTACGTACGCACGTACCCTGGCATTTGCGTGTCGCGGGGATTGTTTTCGGAGTGGTGTTGCTGCTGGGATTGGCTGGCTGGGTATTTGATGCAGGACGACGCATCGCCGGTCCAGACCAAAATGAGCTTGCCGCTCTGCAGGCCGCTAATTTGGCGCTGGAGAGCGAGGCCCAACGTTTAAGAAGCCTTTTGGCGGCAAGTGAAAACAGTTTGCAGATCGAGCAGTCGGCGGCGAGACTCCTTTCGGAAAAGAATCGGGCGTTGGTGGAGGAAAACGCCAAGTTGAAGGAGGAGTTAGCAGTGATCGAGCGCCTTTCCGAGCGAAGGGGTAAGATGGGCGGCAGATAGAAAGCCTTGTGTTGGAGGAAATTCGCGATGTTCGGAAAAACCAGCAAGCCTACTACCAAGATCGATAGCTTGATCGGTTCGGGCACAATGATCGAAGGTGATGTTGTTTTTTCAGGGGGCTTGCGGATCGACGGTGAGGTGCGAGGCAACGTCTCCGCTACCGAAGGTCAGCAGGGAACCTTGGTACTCAGCGAGAATGCACGCATTGAAGGAGGAGTGACCGTACCCCATGTCGTAGTTAATGGGACGGTGAATGGCCCGATTCGCTCCAGTGCATTTCTGGAACTGCAGCCCCGGGCACGCATTGCAGGGGATGTCGAATACAGCTCTATCGAGATGCACCTCGGTGCCATTGTCCAAGGCAAACTGGTGCATCGCGGGGAGACCACCGCCGCCGCAGTCGAGTTGAAGCTCGCCTCGAGTCACTGAAGCCAGTCTGCGCCATCGCAATCTTGTGTGATTTGACCGTCGCCAGATTGCGATGGATAATTAGCCGCCCAAGCAAACATATGCTATAGAGCCCCGAGCTACAGTTCGGGTTACCCAAGGAGAACTACGCGATGAATGCACCTGCTGAGATGCGAGCCCCGCTGCTGTTTACCGATAGCGCAGCGAACAAGGTGAAAGAACTCATTCTTGAAGAAGGCAATCCCGACCTGAAACTGCGCGTCTTTGTCACGGGTGGTGGATGTTCCGGTTTCCAATATGGGTTCACCTTTGATGAGGTGACCAATGATGACGACACAGTTATGGAAAAGAATGGCGTTACGTTGCTGATCGACCCCATGAGCTTCCAGTATCTTGTCGGCGCCGAGATAGATTACAACGAGGGTCTGCAAGGCTCCCAGTTTGTCATCAAGAACCCAAATGCCACCAGTACTTGCGGTTGCGGTTCCTCGTTCTCTGCCTGATCTGGCTGTAGCGTTGATATAAAAACAGGGCGCCTTGGCGCCCTGTTTGTTTGTACCGCCATCAAATGCGGATTAATCCAACATGACCAGCCGCATATCGTCCATCAATACAAGTCGGGACAGGAGATCCCCTGTATGCGACTTGAAGTCAGCCAAAGCGCCGGTTGCAATTGGCGGCGCATCGGGCAGGGAGACGGTTAGAGGATTGCGATGCACACCGGCAATCCTGAATTCGTAATGCAGATGTGGGCCTGTGGCAATGCCCGTAGCGCCAACATAACCGATCACATCCCCTTGAGAAACGCGGCTGCCCTTTTTGATGCCTGGAGCGAATCCTGACAGATGCCCATAAACCGTCGTTTTATCGCCAGGATGTCGAACCATGACCACCTTGCCGTAACCACCCTTGACCCCGGCGAACTCGACGACTCCTTCCCCGGTCGTCTTCACTCGCGTCCCGATTGGCGCACCGTAGTCGATACCCCGATGGGCTCGGGTTTCGCGCAGAACCGGGTGATAGCGCGCGCTGGAGAATCCTGAGGTAATGCGCGAAAATTCCAGTGGGGAGCGCAGAAAAGCTTTACGAATGTTGTGTCCGTCCTCCGTGTAATAGCCCCCCCCTTGATTTTGGCCTTGATACCAGAAGGCGCGATACGTCTTGCCAGCGTTGATGAACTCCGCCGCAAGAATTTTCTGGGTGCGGAAGGGTTTTCCCATGTAACTGGACGTTTCGTAAACGACCGAGAATCTATCCCCTTTACGAAGGTCGCGATGGAAGTCGATATCGCCGCCGAAAATATCCGCCAACTGAATGGCGATACTATCTGGAATCCCACTGTCATCAGCAGCGCCGAATAGGGAGTGCTCAATCGTGGCGGTTTGCAGAGATATCTGCTTTTCGAGTTCAAGCCCTCTAATCTCTGCCGAGAAGCCCTCGGCAAGACGCTGAATCACGATGGCGTTGTCCTTGTCGCCATTCAAAGGGAATGTCAGTTCATGCAAATCCCCCCCCGGAGTCACTAGCGCTGATATGGTTTTCCCAGGGGCCATTTGCCGGAATATCGTGTCGGCAACACTGTTGGCGCGTAAAAACGACAGCGCTCCGTCATCATCAATCCCCATGCCGGCAAGTGCGCCATGGATGGTATCGCCACGCCGAATCCGGACTTCGCGCGCATGAATCTCCAGACCGGGAGGGGTATGATCTGAAGAAGGTATGGCGACCTGCTCGATCACCTCATGGATGCGCCCTTGATAAACGATTTGATCCTGCGCTGAACCGAAAGCAGCCACCATCCCGAGAGACAGGGAGGCTGCTGCGATGGTCATGGCCAAGGCGTGTCGTTTTATCCGCGGGAACGAAGGGCGTGAGGCTTGGTTTAGAATCAAACGCATGCTGGTGGGGCTGACGGTTATCGGCAGCCGCGGAGTCTAACAGACAATAAGCCCTTCATACATTTGGGAAATAGGGTATGACAGATGTGGAATCACAGCTTGCTCTGATCAAGCGAGGTGCAGATGAGTTGTTGATCGAGGCGGAACTGAAAGAGAAACTAAAGACTGGACGGCCATTGCGCATCAAGGCGGGTTTTGACCCTACGGCGCCCGATCTGCATTTCGGGCACACCGTCCTCATCAACAAGCTCAGACACTTTCAGGAACTTGGGCATCACGTGATGTTTTTGATCGGTGACTTTACCGGGATGATCGGAGACCCGACCGGGAAGAATGCTACCCGGCCCCCCCTTTCGCGTGAGCAGATCATGCAGAACGCGCAGACCTATAGGGAACAGGTTTTCAAGATACTTGACCCCGAAAAAACTGAAGTTTGCTTCAACTCATCTTGGTTCGACAGCCTGGGTGCCGCCGGGATGATCAAGTTGGCTGCCCAGTATACGGTTGCTCGAATGCTGGAACGCGACGATTTCGCCAAGCGCTATGTCGCCAATCAGCCGATCGCGGTCCACGAGTTTCTCTATCCTCTTTGTCAGGGCTACGATTCCGTCGCTATGCGCGCCGACGTGGAATTGGGCGGGACCGATCAGAAATTCAATCTGCTGGTCGGCCGGGAATTGCAGAAGCATTACGGACAGCCCCCCCAATGCGTCCTGATGATGCCGCTGCTGGAGGGGCTGGATGGTGTTAATAAAATGTCCAAGTCTCTGGGAAATTACATAGGCATTGCCGAGCCACCGCAAGAAATCTTCGGCAAGGTGATGTCGATTTCTGATGACCTGATGTGGCGGTATTTTGATCTCCTGTCGTTCCGTTTCGTCACGGAGATCGCCAGACTGAAGCGGGACGTCGAAGACGGGGTGAATCCGCGGGACGTCAAAATCCAGCTCGCACTCGAGCTGGTTGCCCGTTTCTATAGCAAGCGGGATGCTGACAAGGCCCTCGATGATTTTCTTGCGCGCTTTCAGCGTGGAGCACTTCCTGAAGAGATGCCGGAAATTACAATTGCTGCCGCGCCCATCGCTCAGGTGGTCAAGCAGGCCGGGCTTGCGGCGAGCACTTCCGAGGCCTTGCGTTTAATCGAGGGAGGCGGAGTCAAGCTCGATGGCGAAAAGGTAAGCGACAAGGCGCTGAGACTGGTGGCCGGAACCACTGCCGTACTACAGGTAGGCAAGCGCAAGTTTGCCCGTATCACCATCTCGTGATCGCCTGGCTTAAATATTTATCAAAATTTGTTGACGTCGTTCTCTTGGCCGCTATAATCGCGGTCTTTCCTCGATGGA
>AMWB02089462.1_pt1 | contig 27743 bp, 36 predicted proteins | sample 200311 | NCBI WGS metagenome assembly AMWB02 (sample SAMN02737377, study PRJNA173069) | bioreactor metagenome | biome: anode biofilm in microbial fuel cells | place: USA: California | collected 2010-12-16 | reverse complement strand
AGAACAACTATTCACTCAGAAGAACAAGCTTTATTTTTAGGTATTATAGATGACGGTTATGGAGCAGGTGAATTAAAATTATGGGATCAAGGTGATTGCGAAATTATAAAATTTTCTCCTAGTCATATAGTATTAGAATTTAAAGGAAAACGTGTAAAAGGGATTTATCATATGATAAATACAGGACTTGCTAACAGAAGATATAGTGATAAAACTTTTATGTTGTTTAAAGGAAAATTAGAAAGGAAATAAACATTGATTTGTAAATTTGATGAAGTAGTTAGATTGAGACTTTCTATAAATGATATGAACTGGATGCGTGGTCAATATATATCAAAAACAATTAATATTAAAGAAAAAGAAAGAAAAAATAAAACATTAAAATTAAATATGATAAATGGTTTTGCTGAAAAATGTCAATGTGAAAAATGTAACCCAATAACAACAAATGAGGATAGAAGCAAATGGACCGGTGCGTAGTTTTAAATTTCGATTACTCTTTCTTGAATACAGTTAGTATAAGAAGAGCAATACGTTTAATTATTTCAGGTAAAAGTGAAGTTGTAAAATATACTGAAAAAACTATTAAATGCTCAAATGGAACATGTTTCAAAATTCCTGCTGTTATAAAATTGATTAAATTAGTCAGAGCGATATATAAAAATCATGTTCCATTTAGTAAAAAGAATGTTCTTATAAGAGATAATTTTAAATGTTTATATTGCGGCTCTACAAAAAATTTAACAATTGATCATGTTATTCCAGTTTCAAAAGGTGGTAAGAGTTCATTTAATAATTGTGTAACAGCTTGTCGTCCTTGTAATAGTATTAAAGGAAATAGAACACCATCAGAGGCTAGATTGTATTTACGAAATCAACCTTATGACCCAACTATTTCTGAATTTTTTAGATTAAAGATGAAACAATTAGGTATTGATAAATTTTTAGAAGATCTTAAAATTTTTTAGGAGTAAAAAACATATGGATAAAAATTATTTAGATACATTAAAAAATATAAATTTGAGACCAAATAAAGTTAAAATTAAAGAGCGTCAAGAGGTTTTATTGAATGAAGATTATTCTATATCAGAAAAACAAAAGCATTTACAAGAAATATTTATACAATCATCTGAAATAGAAGCAATTCCTTCTGGAAAAGAAAGAGATCAACAAATTCTACGCCTCGGTATTATAGCAGAGTTAGATGCGTCAAATCTTTATGAAAAATTAGCAGGACTTGCATCTGATAAAAAAGTAAAAACTCTTATGTTAGATATATCCAGAGAAGAGAAAACACATGTAGGTGAGTTTCAATTTTTATTAAAAGAAATTGATTCAGAATTTGATGATGAATTAACAAAAGGTGAGGATGAGGTAGAAGAATTAATTTAGCCATCTTTTTTTAAATTAAGAACAAAATAATAAAAAAAGAGGGGTGAAACTTGATGAATTTAGTAGAAAGTGTATTTGAAATCGCAGAATCCTTTTCCAAAGATCCAAAATATGTTGAAATAAATTATGAAAATATTTATAATATGGCAGAAAAAATTAAAACAACTGAAAAAATACCATTTCCAGAACCTTATGTTGGCGATAAATATGAAACGATTGTAACAGAATTAATCGCTGCATCTATCAACTATTGTTATTTTTATGGTCGTTATGATATTAGACCAAATAATGCATCATCTACAACAATGTATAATACCTTATATAATACCTTATATGATGTAATTAAAAATCATGAAAATGATAAAATTTATTACAGCCATTTTAATGAAATTATTAAAAAATTTAAGAGTAACCTATCGTTGAATAGATTTCCGTTAATAAAAGAAAGATTTCAACATCTTGATGAGTTACCAGATAATTACTCATATTTTTGTCGTTCAGTATTAAGCAATGAAACCCAGGAAATAGAACCACTATTAACAACTATGGTGGAACTATTTCCTGGTTTTGCATCAGATATTTTTCTAAAAAGGGCGTCTCTTTTTTTTATTCAATTATATAGGAGATTTGGATGGTTCGAAAAATCTCTCCATAATTTTTTTGTACCCGCAGATTACCAAATTCCAAAAATGCTACAACATTATTATTTAATAAAATATTCTCCAGAACTTAATGCAACAATATATAACAATATATTAATTCCAAAAAGTTCATTGATGGAGTGTGAAATTAGATCAGCAACTATTCTCACTATTAGAGAATTATGTAATTTAACAGGATGGAATGTTGCAGATATTGATACTTGGTTTTTCTTAAAGAGACATGATTGTAAAGATCCATTTCATATGACAATAACTACTGATTATTGAAACTAAAAGAACAAAGGAGATTAATTAATGAAAAAAATTATTTTGTCTGAAAACGCACAAAAAGTTGCAACAAGTCGTTACTTCATGGAAGGTGAAGATTGGGAGACTTGTGTAAAAAGAGTTGCGACAACAATCGCATCTCCCGAAGTCAACAATAAAGAAAAAATTACAACTGATTTTTTTGATATGATATATAATATGGATTTCCTACCAGGTGGGAGAATTTTAAGAAATTGTTCAAGAGCAAGAGGATCACTCTTCAACTGTTATCATCTTCCAATTGGAGATTCAATAGAAGAAATTGGACAATGTTTAAAAGATTCACTTATTCTATGGTCTGAAGGAGGTGGTGTTGGAATTAACTTTACACCTTTACGACCAAGAGGTGATATAATTATGGGAAAGGGTGGGGCATCATCAGGACTTGTAAGTTTCTTAGAATCATTTGACAGAGTAGCAGATACAATCGAAAGTGGTGGTTCAAGACGCGCTGCTGCAATTGCACATGTTGATGTTTCGCATCCAGAAGTTATCGATTTTATTGATGCAAAATTAGCACATGGTAAATTATCTCATTTTAATATTTCTGTAATGATTAATAGCGAATTTCTTGAAGCTGTAGAAAAAGATGATGATTGGGAATTTAAATTTAAACAAAAATCTTATGGAAAAATTAAAGCTAAAGAAATTTGGAATAAAATTATCAAAAATATGGTTAACTGCGCAGAACCAGGATTGATAAACTGGTCCAATTTTCAAAAGAATAATTCATATTATTTTTCTCCTGTTACTGGAACAAATCCTTGTGGTGAGACAACTCTTTCTCCGTATGAGTCATGTGATCTTGGGTCACTGGTATTACCAAATTTTATTACTGGTAATATCTATACAAACTGGAAAAAGTTAGAAACAACTGTTAAATCTGCTGTAAGATTTCTTGACAATGTAATTGAAGTGAATAAGTATGTTTTAAAAGAAATAGATATTAATGCTCATAAGTCAAGACGTATTGGTATCGGTGTTATTGGATTAGCAGAATATCTATTTGCAAAAAAACTTCGTTATGGTAGTGATAAAGCTGTTGTGGAAACCGAACGTTTGATGAGAGCTATTCGTGATGCAGCTTATCAAGCTTCTATGGAACTCGCAATTGAAAAAGGAGCATTTCCACAATTCGAACCAATAGCATATGGAAAAGCATCATTTGTTAAAAAGTTACCAGCTCCATTAAGAATGGATATTAAAAAATATGGAATTCGCAATTGTACATCAATGGCTCTTGCTCCAACCGGAACAATTTCACTTTTAACTGAAAATACGAGTGCAATCGAACCACTGTTTGCCAAAGCTTTAAAAAGAAATGATAGAGTAGGTGAACGTATTTATATTCATCCAAAGTATAAGGAAATGATTGACAATAATGAAGAAATACCAGAATGGTATGTAGATTCATTTGACCTCGAACCAAAAGATCACTTCGAAATGCAAGTCGCTTGTCAAAAATATTGTGATGCATCTGTAAGTAAGACAATCAATTTACCTAGTTATACAACTGATGAAGATTTGAGTAATCTTTTATTAGAGTATATGCATGACTTGAAAGGATGTACAGTTTATAGAGATGGGTCACGAGAAGGACAGATTTTAAATAAGCTTTCAGATGAAGAAGTTAGAACATATTTAAAAGGACAACAAGAAATACAAACAAGCTTACAAGATGGTGATGTAAAATGTGCATCTGGAGTTTGCGAGCTATAAGGAGAAAATATGTCATTAATTTTAAAAGAAAACCAACAATGCCCACTCGCAAGTAATTGCCAATATAATAAAAATGATTCTTGTTATGGAGCAAAAGCAAATAGAAATTCATCATTTACTTGCAATTTTGTTCAAGATGGAAAAATCATAGAAGGACAATATAGAAATCCACATGATAAAACAGGACAAATGAAAATAATCATGGAATAAAGGTGGTGTTTATGCCAACAAAAACGGAGATGATTGAAAAATTATTAGAAGAATTTCAATCACATAGGCAAGCAATTATGGTTATGGTACAAGATCTTGAATCTTTGAAAAAGAATATAGATAATTTATTTCCGAAAAATTTAGATCAACGATATGTAAAATTTTTTGAAGAAAAAATTAAAACAATTACTGAATTTTTTAAAACTATTCTTGAAATGAGAAAAGAAATACAAAAAAGCTTAAAAGACGAAATTGAATTACGAAGAAAGATTGATATTGATGAAAAAGAAAAAGATATTGGAAAATTAATAAATATCAGAGATTTAAGTGATAAAATTATGTCTTTTCAACACGAAAAAGAAAAACTGAAAAAAACTTTACTTCAAAAAGCACAATCAGAAACAGATGAAATTGCAGACACATTAGGTGTAAAACCAGAATTGGAGGAAAAAGTCGAATGACAGAAGAAATTAGTGAAATAAAGAATGAAGAGTTAGATAATGTAATTGAAGATCAGGTTGTCGTTAAAGAAATTTTTGAGAGTGTTAAATTAAATGATGAAGCTACAGAAGAGAAAATTAAACAAAAAAGAAAGAAGAAACAACAAGAAACTAATATATCTACATCACCAGTTGACCCAACTGAACAATTATTTAGAGAGTTCAATGAGTTTATTGAAAACAAAACTGATATGGTTGTAGATGATGGTATCAAAGGAACTATTTTTACTGGTATTGATTTATTGGATGCAATATTAGGTGGAGGTTTTGCAATTGGAGCGTTGAATATGATTGTAGGTCAACCTGGAAGTGGTAAATCAATGTTGGCTATGCAAGCAATTGGTCAAGCTCAAAGACAATTTGCAGGCACACTAATATCAGCCTTCTTGGATTCTGAAGAAGCTACCACAACTATTAGATTGGCGAATCTTGGTGTTTGTTATCCAAAAATTAAACCATATACTGATATAACAGTTGAAAAAGTTTTTAAATTTATTGAAGGATTATGTGTATTTAAAAGTGAAAAAAATTTAATTGATATTCCATCAATGGTTGTTTGGGACAGTGTGGCAAATACATTATCTGATAAAGAGCGAACTGCTGAAGATATTAATTCAGTTATTGGTTACAAGGCAAGAATGTTATCAATCCTTATTCCAAAGTATGTTGCAAAACTTGCTACTCATAATGTATGTTTAATTGCTGTAAATCAGATGAGAGATTCTTTAAAAATGGGTCAGTTTGCACCAGCTCCTGATTTAAAATTTATGAGTTCATCAAAAACCGTACCAGGAGGAACTGCTCTTAAATATAATGCATTTCATCTGATAGAAATGAAAGTTGGGCAAGTTTTAACTAGTGATAAATATGGATTTGATGGAGTTAAAACAAAAGTTAAATGTGTTAAAAATAAATTATTTCAACCAAATATTGAAATTGAAATTTTAGGTTCATTTAATACTGGTTTTTCCAATTTTTGGACTAATTTCAACTTTTTATCTGAAACAAAAAGATTAATTACTGGTTCATGGAATTATTTAGTTGAATTACCAGAAAAGAAATTTAGAACTAGAGATGCTGAAGAATTATATATGACTAATTTAGAGTTTCGTGATAAATATGACGAAATATCTAAAAAGGCAATTAAGGAAGATATTATAGATAAATATGGTACACCAATATTTAATTTGAAGACTAACGATGAAAATAATTTAGAACAAAAATAAAATTTTAATGAATACTAATTAGATCATGGGAGAATAAATTATGAATGATACATCACTTTTTAGTAAAATGAGTAGTTTTCTTCAGAGCTTTGTTGAATTTAATGTTAAATCTATTGTTGATAAACCAGAAAGTGTGGTTGTTAAAGTATCAATTTCGACAAAGAATATTATAGTTCAGATTGAAGTTGAACAAACAGAAATTGGAAAAATTATCGGTAAAAGTGGTAAGAATAGAGATGCTTTAGCAATTCTTTGTTATGCTGCAAAAAATACAAATTTTTCTAATGATTCCAGAAAGATAATTTTGGAAATTATAGAAGATGAAAATACTAATTTTTCATATAAAAAATAGGGGGATATAAAAAATGTTAAAAGAATCAAAGATTAGGGTATTAGAAAACTTTTACGCTCTTGATTATGTTTTGTTTGGAAAACCAGTTTCAGAAATGAAATCTTGTTGTCCATTGGTTAAAGAGGAATATTTATCAGTTAAAGGTGCTTTACTTTCTGTTTATATTGAAATGTTAAAATTAGCAAAACATAGTCCAAAACCAATTCAAGAAAAAGTAAATTCAACTGGTCTTGTTGAGAGAGCAAAAACTTCTGCTATATTGGCTAAAGAACAGGCTGAAAAAGTCATTACTACAAATAAGTCAAAAACTAATATTAAAGAATCTTTAAGACAATTTATCAAAGAAAATAAGGATGTTGATGTTAACAAACTTGTTGAAGATACAATTGCAAATAAGGCTTTTAGTTTAGCTATTGACAATCTTCTAGTTGCCAGAACTTTAATTGAGGCAAAGGCTTTTAGTAAATTAAACGAATGGGAAGGAAAAATTATAGAAGATTCTTACAAGATTCTTCGTGATAATTTGATCGAATCCGCTCGTGCTATCATTGAGAGCGATGCTGAAGGTGAAAGTGAAGAGGAAACTGAAAAAGAAGATGAACCAAAAGATGAACCAAAAAAAGATGATGTTAAAGAAAGTTTTGATTTGGTTTTCAAAAAAAAAAATTAATTGATGAAAATTTAAAAGATAAATTTAATAAAAGAAGATGTTCAAAAATAACTCAAGATATTAAGTCATTTGATAATGTTGATGAAAAATGCAGGAATAAATATAAAGGAAAACAAGAAAAGATTAATCGTTGTATAGAAATAATGAAGGATGCTAAACGTGGATTAGTTTTACAAAAAAAAGCATGGAAATGTTAATATGTCACTTGTGAATGAATACGAATTGTTATTGCAATACCTTGAAGAACAACCGAAGAAGAAAGTTACAGTCCCTCAACAAAAGGAAAAAATAGAGGTTGCTTCCAAGACAACCAAAAAGTTGATCGAGGAAGCAACCATAGATAATTTTAAAGATATACCGTCGCATGTTCCGTTTTCTCAATCTCAATCAAAAAGTTCGAAAGGGTTTGATGTAAATAAATTCGAAACCATGATGAGAACTAAATTAATTGAGAAATATAAAACAACACAGACATATGAAAGACCTTATATTTCAGCAAGTGAGTTGTTTAATTGTTTACGACAAGCATATTATGCTAGAAAGAAATATCAAATTGATGTTAGCGGTCAATTTCGTTTTTCTTATTTGTATTTGATACAAAAAGTTGGTGATACTATACATCAATTATTTCAGGAGTTGTATGATTTCTCTGAAGTTGAAAAAACAATAGTAAGTGAAATCTATCACGTTAAAGGTAGAGTAGATTGTATAAAAGATAAAAATATTTATGAAATAAAAAGCATAGATGAAAATAAATTAATAGAATCTTATAAAAAAGAACATTATCTACAAGGACTTATATATGCTTATATTCTTAACAAAGAGTATGATTATAAAATAGATACAATTACAATAATATATGTTCTGAGAAATCTTAAAAGAATTAATTCTATCGATGTAGAATATAATGAAAATATAGCTATTAATTTATTAAAAAGAGGACCATTACTAATAGAAGCTTTGGAGTCTAATAAAATAATAGATCCAATTGGTTCAACAAAAGAACAGTGTGGTTTTTGTCCTTATAAAAGTTATTGTGAAAAAGATCAATATAAACAGATAAAACCTGCTTTCATTAATAAAAGCATAGAAAATAAAAAAGAAGAAAATAAACCAGTATTTTTATTATAGAGGAGATAAATTAAATGATTATTATTTATCCTATGTTAGTATCACAGAATGTTCCTACAAATATTATTCCAGGGCTTACAAAGTCAATGGAAAAATATACAATTCTATATAATTTGGATGATATTTTAAGACAAGCTAATATGTCAACTAAAACAGCTCAAGTTGTGCAAACTGTTGGAAAAGGTGTATCAGTTGCAGGAGCAATGAGCGGCAATGTAGGAGCGTCTGTTGGTGGTGCAGTAACATCTGCTCTTGGTGGTTTAATGATGAAAGTATCAAAACAAGGAAAACTATATACAGAGAATGTTATTTTAAGTGAAACTACACCACAAGATAAACTAGATGCTATGAAACAACAACAAAAATCAAAAGAGGAAGAAAAAGCAAAAGATGAATTAGCAAAAGGACCAACTAAAGCACATGATGTAAAAATTGAATTACCAAAATTTGAGACTATATCTCTAGAACCAACATGGCTACAAGTTTCAACATCACAAAAGGGAATGCAAATTCTAGGAGTTAAGGTTATTCCATTTAGATTATCTGGAGATAGAAATCTTGCTGATATGTTATTGATAGATTCTCATTTAAAATATTTTTCTTATCTTATGACAAAATATGAAAGAAAGCTAGTAAGAGTTCTTTTTAGAATTTTGAGAAAGTCCAGGTTTATACCAAAAGTAAGAGATAAAACATTATCAGGTGATCCAGAGAAAGATATTTTACTTGGTACAACTATGTATGGTGATAACTTAATGATGTGTTTAAGTCAACTTGATTTACAAGAATTAGATATATTTTCTAAAAATAAATTAGTTCAAAAATTATTTAAATTGGGATGGACATCTTTTGCCATTAATGATGACGTTAATAAGTTAACAACATTCTGTATGAAAGAATTTAAAGGACTTTGTTCTGTTGTTCCTTATAATTATATGTTTTCTTCATTCGGAAAAGGTTATGAAAAAGTTTATGAAGATATAGAAGAAGTTAAAAAGTCAGCAAGTCCTTTCTTCAGTAGAAAAATAACAAACAGAAAGAAAGTATTTGGTAAATCTTCTGTCGAAGAAAATATTAAAATAGACAATTATTTAAATAAAATACAGGAGTAACTAAAAATGGAAAATAAAGATATAGTTATAGAATCAAATGTTGAAAATCTTGAATTATATTCTGATAATTATCCATTTAGATTATCTTTGCGAGTATCTAATTTCGAAAATGAAGCTGCTTATAAAAAATTTATAAATAATTGTGAATCAATGATTAGAAAAAGTATTGAATATAAATTATGGAGAAATTATATAGTAGATATATTACAAGTTAATGAATGTGCTGTTACTCATGAAAATATGGAAGATGTTACTGTTGAGATTCACCATCATCCTGTATCAATGTATGCAACGGTTTCCGCTATAATAAACAAACATATAGATGAAAACACAGAATTTTGCACATATGATATTTGTACAGAAGTTATTGAAATGCATTTTAAAAATAAAGTTGGTTATGTTGCTTTATTGAAAAGTATGCATGAAAAATTTCATAATGGTAAATTAACAATTCCAATAGGATTGGTTAGAGGTGATTACAATTACTTTTTAACTAATTATTCTAAGTATTTAGAAGAATCTGAAATAGATAAAATACAACAAAGAATTGGTGTGAATGAAAGTAATTGTAATTGGTCAAGAGATAATTATCAAGTAGCTGCGGAGGCATAACAAATGCCATATACAATTTTAAAGGAAAGTATACAAAGATCGAATCTAGCTATTGATATAAATTTTTCAGGTAATAGATACAAAACAACAAATGGTATATATACTTTCCCTTCTCCTTCATTAGAAACAATAGATAAGTATTTGTTTTTTCTACTTAAAAATTCATCACAGAAAAAATTTGAAAGACAGTATGTGATGCGTCCAGATTATTTAAGTTTCGATGAATATGGAACTGTCGCATTGTCTCACTTGCTTATGTATATTAATTCAGTTCCATCAATTGAGTTATTCGATTTGGATACTGTTGTAGTTCCATCATTTTCAAGTATAGTAGAGATGTTGAAAGACAAATTCGCAAAACAAGAACCAGAAAATTTAACTGAGGTAAATTGGTAATGCTAATAAAAGAAAAATTCGATTTGATTAAAGGTGTTCAAAATTATTTAACCATTCCTTCTACTGAATTAAAATCCATTTCGGTTGAGAATGGACCAAGAAAAATTTCACGTTTGTTGGAATTGATGAGTAGTAGAATTAGTCACTACACAAAGGATAAGATTTTTAAATTAATTGACGATCCAAAAGAAAGAGAAAATATCAAGGTTGTCAATTTACCAAATTATATTTTACCAGTTTCATATAACCTTCCAACAAAAAATATAATTTTAAACTTATCTCCTTTTGGTGTTGATGACATTTTAACAACAAAACCTGGTCCTCAAAATTTATATGCAATGTTAGTTTATGGAATAGTTTTTTCTGAAATAGTATCAGGAAGATATAAAATTTCAGAAAAATATTTCACAGTTATCTCAAATTATATCTTATCTATTTTAATAAGAGCATTCGGAAAAGAGTATGGTTTGTTGGGTTCATTTTCAAGAGAAATTCCGAAATTAAAATTTATAGTAAACTTATATATTCTTACTTCATTTTTTGGTGTAAGCGGTAATGAAGCATATAAAAGAGCATCTGTAGCATCTGCTTTTAATTATAGAGATCTTGGTGATAATTTAAATAAATATGATTTTAAAAATATTAATGACTTTATCTTATCATTATCTGAACTTGGTGCTATGCCAAATTTAAACAGACATATATTCACTGCAAAAATATTAAAATTGGTTGGAGCAAATTTTATTCCAGCTTTAGAAGATTTATCAAGATTTGTTTCTATTATTGCTACATCTGAAATAAAAGGTAGTAATATAGTTGCCACTTACTTATCAAAATATAATGAGAAAGATTTTAATTCTATATTAGAAATATCTAGAGTTATATTCAAAAAATAGGAAATTGAGAATATATAAATGGAAAAACAATCACTATATGGAATGTTTAGAGCTTTGGTTGTCAATAACAAAGATCCACAGAAATTTGGAAGAGTTATGGTGTGGATACCAGCTCTTATGCCAACCGTTTCTCAAACAGAAGGAATATGGGCAAGAGCTGCTAATAATCCTATAGGTGGAAGAAACACAGAGTCTAATTCTGACAACCATTACGTTGGAACATCATATATTCCAGCAAAGGGATCTTGGTTGTTTATCTTTTTCGAAGGTGGAAATATAAATTCTCCTTATTACTTCGGTGCTCTTGATCTAGAAAATACAAAAGTGCTCCCAGAAAATCAGTTAGGCTCAAATTACGAGAAAAAATGGACACTTATTAAGTCTCATGAAGGGAGAGCAATAATTGTGTCTGACGATTCAAGTGACGCTCGTGTAGAATTGACAGGAAAAAAGAAACAATTATCTAGCCCACCAACAGGAAACACATCATCTGTTTATACTATAGATGGAAATCAAACAAGTATATTATTAGATGAAAGAAGTGGAAAAGAAAAGGTTTTAATAAGAACACATAAGGGAGATTTTATCCATATAGATATTGATGATAGAAAACTTCAAGCATCTTTTGAAGGTGATATTATTATAAAAACCAATGGGAATCTTCAGATAACAGCAGGTGATAATATAAATATAAAATCAAAATCTGGAGACATTAATGTACAAAGTGAAGGAAATATTAATTTAAAAGCAGCGTCTGATATAATTGAACAAAGTGGTGGTGATGTTGGTATAAATAGTGGTAGTGATTTATTTTTAACATCTGCTGGTAAATTTCACGGTGTTGCTGGTAGTGAAATGAATCTTGATGCTACTCAATTAAATGAACAATCTGGTTCTGCTGAACCTGCTGGTAATGCTGGTGATGCTGCTGAAGCAAGTCCTGCTGGAGAAAGGGATACGTAATATGGCTTTGAGTGGAATGGAAAGAACAATGTGTAATAAAATGGTTTCTGATTTTGATAAAATAATCGGACCAGTTGCCGCAAATAAAAATAAAATAAAACAAGCAAAAAGAGATTTTGAAAATAAACTTGATGGGTTTAATTTTTCATCTATGGATGATATAAATTCTGGTGAAGCAGATTTAAAAAACAAAATGAAAGAAAATTTACCAGGAGATTCCTTAGAGGATATGAGAACTTTACAAGAATTTATGGATAGATGTCCATATCTTAGTGGTGGTCCGTTTGGTGAAAATCCTATTGCTATGTTAATCACTTCCATCTTTGGTGCTCTTGATAAGTTAAACGAATTTTTGAGCGAATTGGGTGGGGATGTTCCTGAATATGACTTAGGTGGGATTGGAAGTTTTATTAATAAACTATTATCTGGATTAAATTTACCAGGTGGTAAGAATCTAGCTGATCTGTTAAAGTTAGCTGATAAGTTAATTGAGTGTCTCGCAGGTGTTTGTGGTGAAGGAGATCCTCAATATATTCTAATAGCATCTGAATATTCTACTACTGTTAATGATTTATATTCTGAAATGAATATTACAAGTGACCCAAATAGTCCAAATTATGGAAAATTTGATTATCAGACTATTTATGATAACGCTGTTATTGGTGTAGATGACCAATTAAAAATAACGAAGGCAATGAATGTTGTTGATCAAAGTAAAGATGATAGTGCTTCATCTATTAATAGTAGTATAGCTACAGCAAAAAGTTTAATGAAAGGTGGTTTCTTTTAATGACAACACAATCTGATACACTCAAGGATATGGCAAATAATGCCGATAGTGAAGCTGAAACCATAGATGTTCAAATAGAACAACTTGATAAATCAATTGATGATTATAATACAAAAATCGATGCTGTTGAGAATGGGCAATGTGCTGTTGCTGAAGATAATTTAACAGGTTATCTTGATGGAACAAAATTGGTTGAAATAGAAACTTTATATGGAACAGGTTTAAATACACCATTCTCTGTTTCTTATGGACCAAATTATGGTATAATTGATTATGTTGATGGTGGTATTATAGACTTCGAAATTATTGATAGTACTGGAAACACCATGTATTCTTACGAAGGAGTTAATTGGGATTCTGACGCAACTATTGTTAAATTATTAGATGATTATTCATATTCAAATGATTATCTTACTCGGCCACTCGATTCTGGAGCTACATATGGATTGATACCAAATAGAGATAGTCTTTTATCAGCAAAAGGTATATTAGAAAATAACAGAGAAAAAATTATAGAATCAAAGGAAAAATTTTCAGATTATGCCAGTTAAAAATATATGCGAATATGGCTGTGGAAAAGAAGCCAAATATCAACTAAAAAATGGAAAATGGTGTTGTGAAAAGAAACAACAAAAATGTGAACAACTGATAAAAAATATAAAAAATTATATGAAAGGAAGAAAAAAAGAACCAAATATAATAGATGTTTCTAAAGACGAATATGTATGTTCTTATTGTGGAGGAAAAGCTAATTTTAAATTAGGAAATGGAAAATTTTGTTGTAATAATAGTTATAATAAATGCCCATCCTCAATAGAAAAACAAAGAAAGAGTAATATTGGTAAAAAAAGAGAAAAAGGTAAAGAAGTTATAACTGATAAATTATGTGATTACGGTTGTGGTAAAAAAGCACTATATCAACTAAAAAATTTAAAATATTGTTGTAATAATATACAAACCAAATGTTCAAATATTTCAATATATGTTAGTAATTCTAATAGAAATAAAAAGAAAAGTGTTGAGCATAGAAATAATATTAGTAAAGCTTTAAAAGGAAAAATAAGAAGTGATGAACACAGTCAAAATATTAGTCAGTCATTAAAAGGAAGAAAAATACCAAAATATATTATAGAAAAAGTAAGATTTATAAATAAAATTTCTATAGATCAAATAAATGAAAGATACCATCTATTCTCAAAAATAGAAGAGTTGAGATACAATCCAGATAAACCAATAGAAGAAAAAGAAATACAAGTACATTGTAAAAATCATAACTGTCCTAACTCTAAGGAAAAAGGTGGTTGGTTTACACCAAGGAGATCTCAATTATCAGTACGAATACACTCTATAGAAAACATTGGAATGGACCACGCATATTTTTATTGTTGTGAAGAATGTAAAAATATATGCCCATTATATAGATTAAAAAATGATCCTTTTTTAAAAAAAGAGAAATATTATACAACTGAAGAATATCAAATATTTAAACAAGAAGTTTTAAAACGAGATAATGATATATGTCAATATTGTGGTGAAAAAGCTGAACATGTTCATCATACAAAACCACAGAAACTTGAACCATTTTTCTCACTTGATCCAGATTATGCTATAAGTGTTTGTAAAGACTGTCATTACAAATATGGGCATCAGGATGAATGTAGCACTGGAATTTTATCTAATATTAAATGTACAAAAATGGAGAGAAATAATGATTTCGGCTAGAATTAATGATATCTTTGTTGGTGTATGTATGTGTCATGCTCCTCCAATTCCAATGACAGGAAAAATAATTATTGGAAGTCCAGATGCTGGTTCTGCTAACTTTGCTCAGTCTCGTGTTACAGATATAGTTCAAGGTGAATGTGGGCATGTAGGAAAAATTGTCACTGGTGCTCCATCTACTAATTTAAATGTTTTACCAAAATCTAGAGTTGGTTCTTTGGTTGTAGGTTGTTTAATTGGTCAAATTGTAACTGGTTCTCCAAAACACGAAATAGGAGATGCCATTGGTTCACCACCATCATCTCCAAGTACAACAATAACATTCCAAGGACAAAGTATAACATTTACAGAAGTTGACTATGGTGGATTGGATGATAATCCAGATTCAGATGATGGTTTAAATATATTTCCAGGGATACCAACTATTAATGGTGTTAGACAAAGAGAACCAACCCCACAAGAAATAGCACATTCAGAAGAAATAGCTGTTCCTGAACCTACATTCGTAGAACAAAATGATACAACATCGTCTGAGATAGAACCAGTTGAAACAGATTGTGAAAGTTTAACTTCAGTACCAAGTAATGATTATATTTTAACTCCTAACTTTACATTAGGAAGTGTATCAAAACAAACTGTTTTATCAAAAAATACAGTTATGGCTCAGGCTGGTTTAACTATCAATGATATTATATGTAATTTAAAAGGATGGTGTGAAAACATTGGTGAACCACTTGCAGCTCAATATGGAAGAAATAATTTTATTATAACATCTGGTTTTCGTTATGGAAGTGGTTCTTCTCAACATGAAAGAGGACAAGCAACAGATATACAATTTCCAGGTATGACAAATACACAGGTTTATAATATAGCTATATGGATAAGAGATAATCTAAATGTAGATCAGATAATTTTAGAATATGGAAATCGTCCTTGGATTCATTCATCTTTTAATAGAGCTGGAAATCGCCCAAGTAGTGCGAGTAACAAATTTGGCACAAGAACAAAGCCAGGTAATTATGTTTGGGGAAAATTTTTGAATATGATATAGGAGAATATTTTTTGGAATTATGTGATTACGGATGTGGTAGAGAAGGAAAATATAAATTTAAAAATGGAAAAATATGTTGTGAAAAAACATGGCAAAGTTGTTTAACAAATATACAAAGTAAATCTGGTGAAAATAATATATCAAAAAGACAAGATGTTAAGGAAAAGAAAAGAATAAAATTATTAGGACATATTTTATCTGAAGAAACAAAAAATAAAATATCAGCATCAAATAAAGGAAGAATATCACCAAGAAAAGGAGTTATTTTAACGGAAGAAACTAAAAATAAAATATCACAAACAAGAAAAGAAAGAAAAGTTGCTGTTGGAATAAAAAATCCAAAATATAAAAAAAGATTAACAATAGAAGAATGGAAAAATAAGTATCCTGTATTTTCTAAAGTTGAAGAAATGAGATATAATCCGTATAAACTTGAAGAAAAAGAAATTCAAGTTCATTGTAAAAATCATAATTGCCAAAACTCAAAAGAGAAAAATGGTTGGTTTACTCCAAATAGAAGAGATATTACAGAAAGAGTTAGAGCAGTAGAAATTGGTAATGATGGATGTTATTTTTATTGTTCAGAAAAATGTAAACAAGAATGTCCATTATATGATTTACGCAGTGACCCATTTGAAAATAAAACACAAATATATACCGATGAAGAATATAAAACTTTTAGAAAAGAAGTTTTAAAACGAGATAATTATAAATGTGTTTATTGTGAAAATATAGCAGAACATGTTCATCATACAAAACCACAGAAACTTGAACCATTTTTCTCACTTGATCCTGATTATGCTATAAGTGTTTGTAAAGAATGTCATTACAAATATGGGCATAAAGATGACTGTTCCACAACAAATATAGGAAATATAATTTGTTTATAAGGAATAAATAAATGGCTTTAATACAATTAAAACCTTCACTTTTAACAGTAAGAAGACAAACAGTTAAATGGATTATTATACATCATACTGCTGAAATATATGAAAATCCGGCATCAAAGATAGATAATAATAATTATCAAATGTCATATGTATATAATAGTGTGTTGGAATTAAAAGACGCTGATGTAAATTATCATTTTGTTATTGATAAAATAAAAGGTGATTATATTCCAGTAGTTACAAGACCATTTGTCTATTTATGTGATTGGGAAGATATCGATCCAAATATTAATAACAGAGCAATTCATATAGCAGTTCTTGGTGATTATGATTTTAAAATTCCACCAGCACGACTTTATGAAATATTAGCATATAGAGTAGTAAATCCGCTTATAAGATTATTCGCTTTAAACCCTTCCAGAATAAAACTTCATCGTGATGTGTCTTCAGAAGAATATCTAGCTTGTCCAGGTGAATTCTTCGAGTTAGATAGACTCATAGCTCAAGTTAGAAGATTCGTTGTGAAATAACCTTTTTATATATATTAATTTATGAAGATTCTTGAATAGAGGGTCTTACGTCTAATTTCTAGAAAGGAAATACAATGTCTGAAGATAAGAAAGAACCAGCAGAAGATGAAATACAAATATCATTTAAAAAAATGAATGGAAATAAGTACTATAAATGGTTGAAAAATCAAGAGCATCAGAAGCTTTTAAAAGCTGGTAAAAATGAATAGATCTATATATATTAATTTATGATAAGAAAAGCATCGGAGAAACCCCGTTGGATTGGATGTATTTCATATAGAGATACATTTGGGGTTTGAGCTATTGAAAGGTTTCCGGAGACCTGAAATGGCTATTTACAATCGGAATGCTGCTAATTGACGGCCACGCCTATAGCCACCTTTCGAGGCCCGGCACAAGGTTGCCCGCCAGGGTAATAACCCAACAGCATTTCATTTATGGTAATTCGCTACACATGGCCTCGTATCCATGCCCACCTTTCGAGGTCTGGCACCGGAACGGCCATTGGGATCAGTATCCCGGCGAATTGCTATTCCTTTGGGGGTTATGGTTAAACCTCCATTTCCCAAAGTGGCAGCTTTGGGTGAGGTTCCATTTGCGCACAATGGAGCTTACGAGTACCAGCAAAAGCCTGGGAAAGTCATTGCGCTGGGTAGTAAGTCGGGGAAATGGCCTCAACCATCCCGATACCGAGAAACCACGTTGAGGAAATGTTACGGGCTGCCAATAACTATCCGACCGTAACGACCCAATTGAGGTGACTTGATTGGGGGAAGTGGAACCCTTGGAAGTAGATTTAGGATAAACTTCCCGTTACTCTGTGCTGACTGGCCGCAGAGATAATGTATGCCCATGTTGGGTTAGCCAGTCGGTTTTAAAAAAGAAACCCATTACACTTATTTTTTTGAGGAAACCAACATGAAATTAGAAATTCCATTCAAGGATAAACAAGATTGGTCGGTTGAAAAAATATGTAAAAATTGTTTTCATTGGTGTGGGAATACTCCTTTTTTATTAGATTTAAATAGTGACTGTGCTGATGACGATGGAAACAAAAAGGCATGTGGAAATTTCAGGCCACCATTAAAACCGTTATATCAAAAAATGGAAATGAAAAATATTGAACACCTTCTATTAAAACTCGACAAACTTTTTGAAAAGGAAATAAATAAATGATTGATGGAATCGATCCAGTTACCTCGCATTCTATTTATCCAACATTATTCTATGCGAATAAAATTTACAACAATAAGCCAGTTCTCAACGCCACAATCGTTGATGTTGTAAATAATACACAACAAACAACAGCTTCGAATATTTTTGCCACTATTCAAGGAAAGGAAGAAGTTTCATTAAATCCTTTCAAAGTGTTGCTACAAAATTCTCCATATGTTCAATACAAAGAAGATGATGTATCCGAGCCAAATATCTTGGCTGGATTATATCTTCAATATCCAAATGATAGACTGCGAAAGTTGGCTTTTTCTATTGTAAACCCTACAGATTCGAATGATGTGAAAATGCAAAAGATCACATCTTGGGTTGTTAAAAATATCCAATATAAAACAGATGATGAAAATTATGGTGCAGAAGAACTGTGGGCAGCACCTACAATGACTATTGCGAAAAAGTCAGGAGACTGTGTTGCTGTTTATGAAGAAATATGGACAAATACAGGATTAAAAAAAGTTGGTGATTTGGTTCCTGGTGACATAGTATTATCATATGATTTGGAGAAAAAAGAATTCTGTTATCAACCAGTTTTAAATATTATAGAAAAAGGAAAACTGCCTGTTTATAGAGTTTCATTCAGAAATGGAACATGGTTTGATGTAACAAAAGACCATCCTTTCTGGAGCAGACAATACCAACAATCGTCAATATATAAACGAACAAATTTATGTGATATAAATTTAACAAAATGGTGGAAGAAAAAAGTTCCTTGTGTTAAAAAACTTCCATATAATATAAGAGATATAGAATGGTTAAACGAAGACTTGTGTTTTGTGTTAGGATATTTCTTAGCAGAAGGTTCTAACGATGGAACACATGTAACAATAAGTGGTTATAATATACCAGATAAAATTATACCGCTATTAGAAAAAAATAATATTCCATATAGTATATATTATAGAAAAGAAAATAATTTACCAATATTGACATTTTTAAAATCAGAATTTAAAAATTATCTAAGAAATATTTTGAAAAATTCTTTTGAAATTAATATTCCACATGAAATTTTTAACCTTCCTGAAAATAAATTACAAAAAATATTAGATGGTCATTTTATCGGAGATGGTCATTACAGTTTATATGAAGATAAAAGAGGATATATTAACCACAAAGAAATAGTCTATTCAACAAGTTCATATCAATTAGCATTTGACATACAACGTATTCATCTCCAATTGGGTAAGCCTCTATATATGTGGTTACAAAAAAATCATAGAGGGGTTGGTGAACAACCAATATGGAGATTGAGTTATAATAGTAACAGTGCTTTCTCAAGAGATTTCGGATATAATGGTGTAAGTGAAGTCTCAATAAAAAGTATAGAGTATATAGGTGAAGTAGAGGTTAGAGATTTCGAAGTTGCTAACACTCATACTTTTATTAATAAATTCGGTATCTTATGTCATAATTGCGAAGATGGAGCCTTTCTTATTCATAGTCTTGCTTTAAACGCTGGTGTTCCTGCAAGTCGTCTACGCACATACGGTGGATTAGTAAAAGCAGGAGAAGGTGCTGCAACAGGTGGGCATGGTTGGACTGCATATCAAAGAGAATCTGATGATGAGTGGGTTGTCGTCGATTGGTGCTATTATCCTGAAAATGTTTCAACAAATAATCGAACACTCATGAAAGACGACAAAAAATATATCGATGATTATTTTTATATGACTCTTTCTGAATATGTTACAACTGAATACTCCAATCGAGTAAGAGATCCAGACACCTATGATAATATGGGTAATGTTAAAAACGAAATATGGATTTCAAGTTTGGTTAATATCTTCGTTTAATAAAAGTGTAGGAGATTGTAATGCCTAATAGTAAATATATTGAAGATCATAAAGAATATTGGGGTCCAGAATTTGCTGATATTTTAAAAATTGAACATAAACCTGAACATGATTCTATAGCTGCAATGGGTTGTTATACTATGTTATATCATATTGCTGATAATTTCAGAGATGGCAAATATAGAAAAGAGATATTAAAATTATGTGGGGTTGAAGATGGAAAATAGTATATATCAACCACCATGTATAAATTGTATAACTTTTCCAGTATGCAGGTTTAAAATAAATAGAATTGAATTTAGTCTATTTGAATATACAAAAAGATATTTTACTGATATGACAGATGAAAATAAATATTATTATTGTATTTTATCTATTTATAAACCACTATTTGATTTATGCGATAAATTTAGAAAATATTTTTATTCAGAACCAATTACTCAACATGAAAGATATATTGAGTTGAAAAATTTGTTTTTAAACATAGAAAGGAAATCTGATGCTACATAGACCGTATTTAATTCAACGAGTTATGCTTCGAAAAGATCCCAAAGGCAAAACAATTGATGGTGTATTTGAAATGGATTATATGGGGAGTGCTGAATTCGAATTTGGTTCTCTTCCTAAATCTTTGAAAGAAATATGCCTAGATTTTGTTGAATATCATTCTACTAAATCTCCTACTATTGTTTCTAAAAACAATGAACCACTATGGTTAGTTTCAAAGTTACCTGGAGAAGATGAAAAGAAATATTTCGAATATATTCAACAAATGATTGATTCAAAAATACGTTTAAAAGAAGTTACCTATTTAGAATATGTTGTTTTAAATAAAAAATATAATTATACTCCATCTAATTTACCAGTCGTTTGGTGGGATATCGATAACCATCTTATGTTCACATTTGGTAGCGACAATTTGAGAAGATTAGTAATTGCCATCGAAAATACCATCCAGAAAAAAATCAATGACAAAGCAGAAGGTTGGTATCGTTAAATAAACGTTTATAAAATTAATAGCTATATATATTAATTGGTGTGTACGATAACGAATTCTTGCATCCAGGTGGCTATCAAAGAAGGTAGTTGTAAGATAGATGCTTTAAATGGGGCGACAACGGGGGTTGCATCTGACAGTGTAAACCTTCTATCATGAGTACGTGATTGTCATATGACATCTTCCTTAAATGGAAACTGAAAATGATATGCAAATCGTCCATCTGTGTCAGCAGAGAACCGGAGCGCTACTTCGGGGCATCTACACCTGGTTTTAATTTCGGTCACATGTTGAGGCTAACCGAAGAAGTCTCAATATGGTCCAACTTGGATTAATGATGGTTACACACCTATCGGACATTAATCCAAGTGGGTATTTTTTAAACCATTTTAATATTTGATAGCTATATATATTAATTGATGACAAAAGGAATGATTGTTCGCCGCGCAATCGTTAATTCCTTTCCCTCCTTCATAGCCAAACCAACGTGGATATGTGGTGCTATCCTTGCATCGGTAAGCGGCGGATGCATAGGATAGCACCAATTCTTTTTTAAAAAGGAGAAATCCCTTGAATAAATTTTTTATTTTTATATTATTTATTTGTAGTTGCGCACCGAATGTCAACTACATTATGCCTATTACGGAACAAACTCCTTCACCGAGTTATGTTCTAGAATCCACGAATGATTTTAAACTCAATACAGTTTTTTATTATTCGATGTTTCAAGGGATAAAAGATATAGATGGAACCGAACAACTATATCCAACATATTTGGATTTGTTTAAAAAGTATGATATATTTCTGAATAATAAGAATATTAGAAAACTTACTCTGACTATAGAAGTTGTAAATCCAGATGAAAAGAAATATACATTAAAAGAAGTAGCAACATATTATGATATAAATGGTAATAAAGTAGATGTGACTGGAAATTTGGGAATGAGTGTTCTCAAATACAGAAAACATGTATTTGATTTACCATTAACGTATAAAGTTAAAAGAATGGTCTATTCCGTTTTGTTGCTAGATTCGGATGGGAACATGATTTTTACATATGGTCCCTTCGAATATAATATTATAATGTAATAGACGGAGGTGGAAAACAGAGGAATAAAATTAGAACTCAAAAAAGAGGAAAAGAAAAATGAAGAAGAGTGTAACAAAATTTCTATGTGTCCTGATGGTTGTTTTCTCGGTTCTCGGAGTTGGTGTGTGTTTTGCCAGCGATGAAGAAGCTGAGGAAACGGAGGAGTCGGTCCAACAACTCCTGATGATTAACGAGGATTCGACCAGCCGTTTCGATAACGGCGAATCCCAAACTCGGAGACTGATCGAGGCTGGCGAAATTACATTGGTTGCCGAACCTGACATGATCAACAAAGTTGGAATGGAAAAACAGGTTCGTGACACCAGTGCTCTTGTCGGAAAACAACAATCCGCGAAGAGCAACGAAGTAGTTAAATCTCCGTCATCTCCTACTTCTCCGAATTCCCCGAAACAAGTAAACAAGTAAGACAAACACAATCAATTAAAGAAAGGAAATTACAATGCGCGTTTTTAAAAAAAGTAACACGATGTTTGCTTTGATCATTGCCCTGATCGCCTTCATCTCGGCCCCGGCCTTTGCCTGCAATCCCGGTGAGGCTTGCTGGAACAAGAACTACAGCAACAATGCAAACTCTTTCGATTCCAGCATAAGCGGCACGACCAAATCGTTTTCGACCCATACCTACAATGACAACGCAGGTGCCAGTGCCAACGGCGGCGCTTCTTCGATGTACGGTGGGTATGCCGGTGGTTCCGGTTGGTTGATCAAAAATACCGTGGTCGGTGCCGAAAGCAACAGCAGCAAAAGCACTGTCGATGCCTTCGCTAAAGACAGCGGATACACTTCTCAAGCCGGTGCAATTGCCAAGCAGGAATCTCAAGGTCAGGCCGCTGTTGTAGCTGGTGGTCTTGGTTTCGGCAGCGGGGTTGCCAAAACTCAAACCGAAGCCACTGTGTTTGGCAATGTATCTCAGGGTAACATTGCCAAAGAAGTTGGTTACAATGGTGCCAATGCCACCGCTGGCAACTCCAGTGCCGCTGGTTATCAGGGAATCGATACCGACGAGAATTGCAAAACTGGTACTGGTCTGTGGGGGGCCGAATCCCATTCTCAGCTTTCCGGTGATGCAATCACTGGTGGTTATTCCACGGTAACGGTTGATCCGAATGGGTCGCATCGTTCAGCCGAAGGTTTCACCACCAATTTTGCCAAAGCGGATGTTGACGGTGCTGATCGTTCCGAAACCTATGTCAATGGTTCCGGTGGCGTTGGTACGGAATCTTTCATCGGATACAACAACAACGGTGCCTATAGTGGCGGTCAGTCCTCATTCTCATATGATGGATCGGATTTCGGCACTGGTATGGCTGCTCATTCGTCATACGTCAACCATGACACCACTTGCAACACTTCCACTTCAAGTGCCGGTTCTCAGGGGTTTGCAACGTCCTTCGTTGTCAATAGCAACAACAACCAGCCCCGTTAGTTCGTCCTCGTCCTCGTTCTCAAAAGTAAGTTGTAAACTGGAGTGCTGTGTCATCGTCGATGCAGCACTCTCTTCTAATCAAAAAGGAGAAATACCAAATGAAAAAGAACATGTTCTGTATCTTGATTGCGCTTTTCGCTTTGATCTTCGCAGCTTCGGCTCCTGCCATGGCCTCCGATTACGGTCCGGGATTCATCAACGGCCCCGGTGGAACTTTCGGCGGCTACATCCAGGCCCAGGGTGGTATCGATCTGTATCTGGAAAATGCGGCTTTCACGGCTGGCCCCATTGCCGGTTCCGCTGACATCGTGTATGCCCAGGCTTCCGGCCAGGTTCAGGTCATGGGTGCCTATGCCCCATCGGTTGAAGCGTATGAGTATCATCAGAACTACGATTACTACTACAGCTATTACAACAACTACGACCAGTGGCATAATTATGTCGAGCCCACCAGCATGAACATCGCAGCCTCTCAGGTGTACGAAAAAGTGACTCAACTGACCACCGGCTACGGTCTGCTCATCATGGCCGAACGCGCCATTCAGACCGGTTCCATCAACATCGAAGTTGCTCAGCCCACGTACCAGACCTGCGAATAGAAATATCGCAGTGGTTCCAAGAGACATTATATTTATATAATGTCTCAGATAAAAAAGAAAAATAAATAAAAAGAAAAAAGTTAGGATGTACGAAAAGCCAAACTCAAGGTGACTTGAGGACGGAAAGTTACAGATCTCAAAATGGTTTGAGATGGCTGAACCACCGAAACTTCCTCCAACGAAACAAACCAAACAAAACGAAATACTTGGAGGATTTTTCACATGAAGAAGATGCTTTATATTCTCATCGCAGCCGCTTTGATCGCCAGTCCCTTTACCGCGTTTGCCGACATGAACAGCTCGGATTCCGAATCCGAAGCCAATGCCAACAATGCCCAAGGCCAACAGCAAGGTCAGGAGCAAGTCACCGTTCTGGATCAGCTCAACAACTCCTTCAACAGCGAAGGAAAGCGCGGGTTCGCTATCGCCGCCGAGACCAACTACGGCCCGACCATGGGTTACTTCGTGAAGCCCCTGCCTTCCGATGGTTTCCAGCCCGTTGAGCAACTGCTCATGTACAACTGCTGGTTTACCGAAGGTGCCTTGGAGTCCATGTTGAAGGGTGTCGAGTCCGCCGACGCCGAGCTGAAGATCGTGAACGACGGTATCGTTCCCACTGGTGATGCGAAGACCAAATGGATCAAGGTCGTCATCAGCACCAACAAATACGATGCCAAAAACGTTCAGCTCATCGGTTTCATGACAGCCCGCAGCAACAACAAGAAGACCACCATGACCGAAGTGGTAGCCAAAGCCTCTCTGAAAGCTCTTCAGGCTGGCTGCAACGTGATTCACTTTACCGCTCAGGGTGCCGTCCGTGATGCCTTCTCCACCGGTTGGGGCATCGGCCTCTCCACCACCCAGGCTCAGATCGCTGAAGGTCAGAATCACAGCAACGTGTCCGCTGGCGGCCTTGGTTACTCCAGTGCCAAAGCTGGTACTCGTGATCTGCCCTGGCTCCAGGGATTTGCCCTATACGATCCCGATCTGACCGCGCCGGTTTCTCGCGCCGATCAAGCCAAGAAGTAGTTCCTCAGCCACCTCCAAGTTCATAAGTATAGGTGTTAATAATACTAGTTAAAATAACACTGAATGTGAAATGGATTGGGCCAATGCAATCGACCAATCACTTATGAACTTCCATACTGCAAAGTCCTACAGTTGGTGCCACTGGAATTAGAGTCTGCGCGGCTATGGTGGGAGCAGACCGCTTTGCAGTTCCTCAAACCCCAATGTTCTCACCTGATAGTTAGTCGTTAATTGTCGGAGTGAGAACAAATAAAAAACGAAAGTACAACGGATGAAACCCAACTGCTTCCCCCTAATGTTCGGAAGTGACTCCTGCTCCCCGATTAAATAGTAAAACAGGATAGGTGTTAAATTTTACAGCTTTTGCTTTTTTAGTAATGGAGGTCCACGATGCATCTCCATTATTTTTTTGTCAATAAAAAGAAAGGATTTTTTTATGCCAGTTTTGTTACCAAATGATTTAAAAATATTAGTTATTGGTGATATAATGCTTGACAAATATGTTATTGGAGAAGTTGAAAGAATATCCCCTGAAGCGCCTGTTCCCATAGTAAAAGTAACATCAGAATATTATTCTCTTGGTGGGTGTGGTAATGTAGTTCAAAATTTAAAATCTATTGGTGTAGGTGATGTTAGTTGTTTTGCTTCTATAGGTTATGATGAAGGTGGAGCTAAAATAAGAAATAAAATCAGAGATTTAGGTGTTCGTGACTTTCTTTTTCATGGTGGTGATGTAACAACAGTAAAAGAAAGAATAGTTGCTGGTGAAAGTCAGACACAAATGTTGAGAGTTGACAGAGAGGAAATAAAACCGTTAATTCCAGCATATTATAAAAGATTAATAGATTTTAGAGCATTTGATATTATTATAATTTCTGATTACGCAAAAGGAATTGTTAATCCTAATTTAATAGACTATATAAAAAATAATAATAAGTATAACAATAAAATTATCATTGATCCAAAACCAAAAAATATAGAATTATATAACAAGATAAACCCTTACATGTTAACACCAAATGAAAAAGAATATAACGAAATATTGTCGAAAAATGTTAAAATTAATTCTGAATATATTCTTGAAACAAAAGGAAAGAATGGTATGATTTTACATAGTGCAAATGAAACACATATTATACATGGAAAAGAAGTGCCGGTTTATAATGTTTCAGGTTGTGGAGATGTAGTTACAGCAGTTGTTTCTTTATGTATAGCTATGGGTATAGATGTATTATCATCGTCTAAAATATCTAATAAATGTGCTGGATTTACAGCGACGCTACCTGGTACGTCATTAATAACACAAGAAAAGTTTGATATTTTTATGAATGATTTTTAGAAGGAAAAACTTATGTTATGTGAATATGGTTGTGGACAAGAAGGAAAATATTTAACGAGTAATGGAAAATTTTGTTGTTCAAAACATTATTCTATTTGCCCTATAATTCGAAATAAAATAACAAAACAAGTTATTGGAAAAAAATTCAAACGAACTTTTATTCCAATAGAAATAAAAAATAACAATTTTATTTGTGATTATGGGTGTGGTAATATAGCAAAATATAAATTTCAAAATGGAAAAGTATGTTGTAGTTATAGTTATAGATCATGTAATTTTATTAAAAATAAAATAACTGGAACAAGTAGTCCAAGATATGGAATAAAACATACAGACGAAGTAAAAATAAAATGTGGAATAATGAATAAAGGAAGAAAATTAACAAAAGAACATAAAGAAAAAATAATAAGATATGGAAAAGATAATAGTTCTTGGAAAGGTGGATATGATAAAAATAAACTGTGTAGATATGATAAGTATTCTAATGATTTATTATATGGTGAAATTATAAGAAAGAATATTTTTGATGAAAATATATTAGAAGCAAAATGTAATTATTGTGGTAAATGGTTTTTCCCAACTCCAACAGAAGCTATAGATAGAATAAGATGCATAAATGGTCAAGCAAAATATGGTGAATGTAGATTTTATTGTTCAAATGCCTGTAAAAATGAATGCCCGATCTTTAATCAAATCTTATACCCAAAAGGATTCAAAATAACAACATCAAGAGAAGTGCAGCCTGAACTTCGTCAAATGAGATTTGAAAAAGATAATTATACATGCCAAAAATGTAATAAGCATCAAAGTGAATTAGATGTTGGTTTACATTGTCATCATTTAGAAGGAATAAGATGGGAACCAATTGAGAGTTCAGATGTTGATAAATGTATAACTGTTTGTAAAAACTGTCATTTAGAAATACATAAAATAGAAGGGTGTAACTATAATGACTTAATTTGTAAAAAAGAAATTGAAAGAGAAATATAAATTATGGGTTGAAATAAAAAAAGGAAAAATACTCAGGTGAGTAAAAAAGAAATAAAAAAAGAAAGAAAACAAACAAATGAACTATCTACTCAAACATTA
>AMWB02162991.1_pt1 | contig 27792 bp, 20 predicted proteins | sample 200311 | NCBI WGS metagenome assembly AMWB02 (sample SAMN02737377, study PRJNA173069) | bioreactor metagenome | biome: anode biofilm in microbial fuel cells | place: USA: California | collected 2010-12-16 | reverse complement strand
CTTCGACAGCATGTTCCATCCCCGAAGGATGACTGGTCCGCCGCGACATGCCATAGAATACCCGTTGCAATACGTTGAAATCGCGGTACCCGGCAAGCCAGTTCTGGGTAATCATGAACGGCAGTATTCTTCGTGAACGCGATGGTAGAAGATGGAATTTTCTCACCAGTAAAAAGTATGTCCTGGAGACAACTTTGTTTAAATCCTCGTCCGAATAATCTTTCCAGTTTTTTGCCAGGAAATGATCATAATACAGGTCGACAATCACCCCTGAATAATGGTTGTATGTAGGCGCTAACCTCGCTTTACTCTCCCTGAAAACGGGATGCTGATCGGTGTAATGATCGATTTCCCGGTGTATCCTGATCCCTTTTTCCATTCCTGCCGGAAACCGGTTTATCAAATTTCCCTTGATCGAATCCGCTACGAAATTGCCGACAATGACCTCTTCTTCTTGTCCTGAAAGATATATATGGGCCAAAAAATTCATCCTTTGATCATTGATTCCGGAACAAATGTATCCTTAATTTTTTATTATTTAAAATGAATGTAGATAAGGATTTGAAGATATTTTCTTCGAAAAAATTAGACTAAATTTGCCAGGAAGCGATCTTAAAAATAATATTAAGAGAAATAAAATGGAGAAACTGCTTTTGCTGGGTGATGAGGCAATCGCACAATCAGCGATAGATTCTGGATTATCGGGTATCTATGCATACCCGGGCACACCATCAACAGAAATTCTTGAGTATGTTCAGAAATCCCGTGATGCCAGCGATAGGAACATTCATGCCAGTTGGTCGACCAACGAAAAAACTGCGATGGAAGCTGCATTGGGCATGTCATATGCCGGAAAAAAGACCATGGTATGCATGAAACATGTGGGGCTTAATGTGGCAGCCGATGCATTTATTAATGCCGCGATAACAGGTGTCAATGGAGGTCTGATCGTGGTTGCCGCTGATGATCCTTCAATGCATTCGTCACAAAATGAACAGGACAGCCGGTTCTATGGAAAATTTGCCATGATTCCGGTCCTCGAGCCGACCAACCAGCAGGAAGCCTATGATATGGTCCGCTATGGCTTTTTACTTTCTGAAAAATACAGTATTCCGGTGCTCCTGAGGATTACCACCCGCCTGGCCCATTCCAGGTCGGGCATAAAGCGATTGGAGAGTTTGCCGCAAAATGAAATTCATCTTCCCGGTAATCCGAAGCAATTCATCCTTTTACCGGCCAATGCACGCCGCCAGTATAAATCCCTGCTCGGTAACCAGGCCTTTTTCGAAGAAGAATCGGAAAACTCGACATTCAATAAATTTATCGAAGGAAAAGATAAAAGCCTGGGCGTTATTGTCTGTGGTATAGCCTATAATTATCTTTTCGAGAATTTCCAGGAAAAGGAATTTCCTTATTCTTTGCTTAAAATCGGTCAGTATCCAATGCCGAACCGACTCATTAAACGATTGTACAATGAATCGGAAAAAGTCCTTGTTCTTGAAGAAGGTTACCCGATCGTTGAAGAATTATTGCGCGGAATCCTTGATAATGGTAAAAAAATCATGGGGAGGTTGGACGGCACAGTTCCGCGCGATGGAGAACTGAATCCCAATATTGTAGCACGCGCCTTTGGAATGCAGGAAGAATACGGTTTTCCGGTACCGCAACTTGTCAGGTCCCGGCCGCCATCACTCTGCAAAGGATGTCCGCATATCTATTCCTACAACGCGCTCAATGAAGCGTTAAGCCTTTATGCCAAAGGGCGTGTTTTCTCCGACATCGGATGTTATACACTCGGTGCGCTTGAGCCTTACGGCGCCATTAATACCTGTGTGGATATGGGCGCTTCGATCACCATGGCCAAAGGCGCTGCGGATGCAGGATTTGTTCCGGCTGTTGCTGTGATTGGCGATTCCACCTTTACCCATTCGGGTATGACGGGATTGCTGGATGCCATCAACGATCAGACCCCCATAACGGTGATGATACTCGATAATGCGACCACTGCAATGACCGGTGGACAGCACTCTGCCGCCACAGGTAAATTGGAAGATATCTGCCTTGGGCTGGGTGTTGAAAAAGATCATATTCATGTGGTCAATCCTTCCCCGAAATACCATGAGGAGAATCTGGAGATTATCCGTCAGGAAATCAATTACAAGGGCGTGTCCGTGATCATTCCCAGGCGGGAATGCATCCAGACGGCCGCTCGAAAGATCCGGGAAGAAAAAAAAGTTAAACAAAGGCTGGAAGTGAACGAATAATTACCATGAAAAAAGACATTATTCTTGCAGGCGTTGGCGGACAGGGTATTCTGTCTATTGCAGCCGTCATCGGAATGGCAGCGCTGAATGAAGGATTACAGTTAAAACAGGCTGAAGTGCACGGCATGAGCCAACGGGGAGGAGATGTTCACTCTAACCTTCGCATTGCCGACCATGAGATTTTTTCCGACCTGATCCCATTTGGACACGCTGACCTGATCATATCCGTGGAACCGATGGAATCCTTGCGCTACCTGCCCTGGCTATCAAAGGAGGGCTGGCTGATTTCAAATAATGTTCCGCATATTAACATTCCTGACTATCCTGAAATGGATCAAATCAACGATGCGATCGGTGCTGTGGGACAGCATGTTCTGATCAATGCCGATGAGATGGCTAAGGAGCTGGGTATGTTGCGGTCAGCCAACATGGTGATCCTTGGTGCAGCTTCTCCCTGGTTAGGTATTCAGTATGAAGCACTTGAAAAAGCAGTTGGTGATATTTTCGATGCCAAGGGAGCAGGGATTGTCGATCAGAACCTTAAAGCGCTGGCTGCCGGACGGGAATTTGCCATGGCTCACCATTCGTGACCGTTATGAACAAACGGTTGTGAATCTTTAACATTTATTAAGAATTAATTTCGGATTATAATTTTTACTTTTGGCTTTTCACCCCGATAAACCAATCACTGAATGAAGCAAAAGCTCGTCATCGGAACTATTTCGCTCCTCATATTATCTGTACTCGCCCTCGTCCCTTATTTAATTAAACAATTTAGTCAAAAGCCTGAACTGGCTGTAGTTACGGAATGTCTTCCAGCCGAACAGCATATTGAATATGGCATTAACTGTGATTCCCTGAGGATAGAAAGGGGGGTGGTCAGGAAAAATCAATCACTTTCAGAGATTTTATCATTTTATGATATAGGGAGCGAGATCATTCACCAGATTGCCAGCATGTCGCGCCCGGTATTTGATGTCAGGAAAATGAAGGTCGGGAATCCCTATACGATCCTGATGACCAAAGATACTGTTCCGGAAATGCTTTATTTTATTTACGAAGAAGATGAAGTATCTTATATTACTTATCAGCTTAAAGACCAGATAAAAGTCCAGCGCAATTCAAAACCACTCACGCGGGAATCCAGGATAGCCACCGGAGTTATTGAGAGTTCATTATGGAATTCACTGGTGGAAAATGGATATGATCCTGGACTGGCCAGTGAAATGTCGGAAGTTTATGCCTGGACTATTGACTTTTTCGGGATACAGAAAGGCGATTATTACAAGGTGATCTATGAAGACCTGGTTGTCGAAGGTGAATCGATAGGGATTGGTAAAGTATTGGGGGCCTGTTTCCACCACATGGGTTCTGATATTTATGCCTTCCGTTTTACAAGCAATGATGAAACAGGCTATTATAATGAAAAAGGGGAGAACCTCCAGAGGGCATTTCTGAAAGCCCCGCTGAGGTTTAAACGGATCAGCTCAGGTTTCAGTCATGGACGAATGCACCCGATCCTTAAAATCAGGCGCCCGCACCTGGGTGTCGATTATGCGGCCGATTACGGCACTCCGGTTCAGACGATCGGTGATGGAACGGTGGTTGAAAAGGGCTGGAACAAAGGCGGTGGTGGAAATTATCTGAAAATTAAACACAATGGCGCTTACACGACATTGTACATGCATCTGGCCGGCTTTGCCAAAGGTATCAAGACCGGATCACGGGTGAAACAGGGCGACGTGATCGGATATGTCGGAAGCACCGGCCTCTCTACTGGTCCGCACCTTGATTTCCGTGTTTTCCTGAATGGCAAGGCGATCGATCCGCTTAAGGTAGAATCACCGCCTTCAGAACCGGTTCCGGCTGCCTACCTGGCTGAATTTAATCACTTGAAAGATTCACTGAAAGTGGGATTGGATACTACTGAGGTGATCAGTAAACAGTCGCTGGTGGTTAGGCGATAGTCACTGGTCATTAGTCACTGGTTTTTGGTATTGGGTACTGGGTATTAGTTATTAATGGTTTCTTATCATTTCCGATTTCTTCAAGACAACAAATCCATCATTATTATAAATCTCAGTCCATTCCCCTGAATTGACCAGTTTCTGAACTAATTCTGCGAAAGTTGCTTCACTCAGCGGATACTTTTCTTCTTTCTCTGAATAAACAATATACTCGGCATCTTTAATGATCGGGAACTGGTAGATATGATCCCGTAATGCCAGGTGCGGCACAAACGGCGACAGGGCAGTGACCCTGGCATCATCCGGTATCTGCCTGATCTGGCGATAAACGGCCCTGACATCATAATTCCGCTCATAATGAACTTCCTGGTAAAACCTGATTTTAGTTTTATGTGTATATGCGACAGTACGGTCCATTACCCTGATAGTAGAAAGCAAAATGCCTGAAAAAGCGATCATTGACAGGAAACGCTCCATTTTCCTGTTTTTGAATTCAGAAATGGCGGTAAATATTCCGATCGCAAGAATGGGGGCAAATTCGATCGAATATTGGCCATTGATTCCCCACATCCCTACCTGGTCATGGAACATTTTCTGAAAATAAACCGGAATAAGCATGATCAGGTAATGGGGCTTTAATACAAGAAAATACAGCCCGGACAGTAAAACCAGGATATGAAGTTCAAGCTTGATATAATCGCCATAAGGACTATTGACATGATTGGTAAACAATATTTTCAGGCTTTCAACCGGATGCAGGATGATTTCCTTCACAGCTTCAAATGGAGTCTGACCGAGTGATGTATACGCAAAACCGTTATATTTTCCGGAAACTGTGATCATGGGCATTATGACATCAACAATGGCCAGGAAATAAACCAGTGAAAACATCGAGAATGCGGTGAGATAGATCAGCGATTTACGATCCTTCCGGTACTCGATCATCAGCCCGAGGCAAATAAACAGCGTCCACAGGGCCATGTTTTCTTTGGCAATAACAATGGATATGAGAATTAAGATGGATGCCGGGTATAATTTTCTTTTGAAAAAATAGAAAAACCAGGGGACCAGCATAGCAGCAACGACATTGCTGTGGTAATCGAACGCAACAGCCGAGAAAATGCCAAAAAAAACCAGAAAGCAAATGGTTGCGAATAACCGTATGAATTGATTTTGCTCCTCCTGCAGACCGAAATATTTGTATATGCCCAGCCCACCGGCGAGGATAGCAGCAATCTGAACTACGAGCAACGTATAGGTTCCGAAAATATAAACCAGTGGAGAAAAAATAATAAGATACAAATCGAAATGATCGCCAAGCAAATATTCATGAAAGGTCTTGAACATTTCACTATCGGCTAATCTGAAATGCGCATAATCGAAAATGGCATTGGTGTATAATCCTAAGTCCAGCGCATAGGTGCGGAAAAGATAGTGGTTGACCAGCGAAATCAAAGCATAGATCAACCCAAAGGATGGGATAATGATCCAAAGAGCACGGTGAACCTTAGGTGTTTTCATGGTTTCAAATCAATCAAAATTAATAAAAAAAGGCTGCCCCAAAAATGGGAACAGCCTTTCAATATTAAAAAACGGAGTGTTTACTGAATCGGTGTGTATTCTTCGTCGATGACCCTGTTTCCGGTTGCACCGACATAATAATACCACAGGTAGAATTTCCCTGTTTCGGGTTCATAGTATGACCTCTTTCCTTCCTGTGGGAAGAAATCAGTAGGTACACCCTGTGAAAAAGAAACATCATTAGTTTCAGGATCCACCGTAATAACTACGGAGTATCCTGAAGCGCCGAGGTCACCGGCTGGAATTGAGCAGGAATAAGCGCTAATAGGCGTGAGGAACTTCTCTTCGTTGATCGGCCTGTCACCAGCTGTCGGGTGATGAAACACACCGACACACTGGTAAAATCCGGCATAGATATTGGCAACGGCAATGCCTGTAGTGGCGTTGTTCACCACCCGGCGGCCGTCGGCCATAACGCTGGTATACGATAAGGTCCAGTAATCACCGATGGGTAATAATGTTTCATCGGAAGGAAGGGCAGCGCCGTTCAGGACGATATCTTTTTTCAGGTCGTTATAAGTAATGGAATATGATTTAACAATCTCTTCCGTCACATTTCCTGAAGATACATCGATGGTTGACATCAGTACGGAATTAGAAACATCCCCAGTTGCATTGCTGGTATACTGGTTATAAACCTCGACTGAAGCAATTCCGGGGCCCATTGGGATGGTTACATCAATATCGACCGTTGGTGTAGCACCCAGTTTATAAGGAATGCTGGACGTCGGTGTAACTAATCCTCCTGTTTTTGCCCCATCAGTGACTAAATCTTCTGATTTATTACATGCTGTGAAAAGGAATCCAAGCGCTGTAAAGACCAGAAGGAACAACTTTATTTTTGATTTCATAGGTTTGAATTTTTAAATTGAACATTTCAAATTAAGGAACATTAGTTAATCAACATCCCACCATACTGGTGTGTTCAGATCATCTGGTCCTCCAAGCAATCCGATCCCGCCATTGACACCGTCAGGATTGACAGCATATTCATCCGACGGGTAAGGGAAGCGGATCGGGATCTTGCCATTGTTCATGCCTTCAGCAGCCGGGGTAAGAACCGGGTATCCGATCCTGCGCCATTCGATGAAAGCCTGCAACCCCTGGTCGTACATGGCAACCCATTTCTGAATGCCGATAAGTTCCATGGCATTGGCTTCATCCCAGCCGAACACATCATTTTCAATGAAGTTGGTGGCCAGCGAATCGTTGGTCATCACTTCACCAAAGATTTCCTCGACCCTTGCAACCAGCACGTCGCCGAACTGTGCATAGGAACCATAAATACCGGCATAGTAAAACTCTTCTGCACTGCCATCGATATAACCCTTATGAGCAGCTTCAGCCAGGATGAACTGGAGTTCGGCATAGCTCATCAGCATACCCGGAGGCATATCAAAATTACCAGCAGGATAAGAGGTGAAATACATCCCGACCTTGCAGGTATTCTTGATCCCGTTTTCGTTGTAGGAAGCTGCTTGTGAAGAGGTTAATCCGTTAGGCATCCCTTCATAAGTATTGTTTCCATCAAGTTCGGCATACAGGGTAATTCTCCAGTCGACATTCGGGGAATTGGTCCACATGATATCGATGAGGGTTTTGCTCACCCTGTGGTCGTCACGGGTTTTCCGGTTTTCATTCCACGGATGGTTGTTCGGAGTAGAGCCTAAATACTGCAGTGCAGCGTTGTCATCATTGCTTTCGAATATCGGATAGGTATCCGGATTAGCCATGATCTTACTCATTTCCGTGGTTGCAAAAGCTGCATCCCGGCCTGACATTCTAAGTAACAGCCTTAATTTTAATGAGTTGGCGAACTTTTTCCATTTGATAATGTCACCACCATAAAGGATATCCCCATCAACAGCGCTTCCGTCGGGATCAAGAAGTGTATTGGCCTCTTCAAGTTTCACGATCAGGTCACGATAAATCGATTCCTGGCTGTCGTATGGCGGGTTAAGGTTAGCGCTACCGGTCCATGCAAGGCTGTAAGGTACAGGGCCCCAAAGGTCGGTGACCAGTGAGGTGATGTATGCTTTCAGCACCAGTGCAACGCCCTGGTAGTTGGCATGTTGACGAGCAACGGCAACATTGTAAAGGGTTTGGACATCCATGCCGCTGTTGGCATAGAGGCTTGTCCATGAAGTATTAACCACCGAAGGGCGGAAGATATAACGGTCTTCGTCTGTATATTGGACTTTTGCCTGGTGCTGGACCCAGCAGTTGCCCATTTCTTCGCCGAAGAAGATTTCCTGGACCCTGTCGGTCAGAACTTCGATAGCATCGGTAAGTAGCATATCGGGTGCGGCCTGATCCAGTGACGGGTTGTCCGGATCTGTGTTGATGTCTTCAAAATTCTTTGTGCAAGAATCGAATATGAAGAGGAAAGCAGAAATCAGGACTGCAATTCCGGCTATTCGTATTATTTTCATGTTATTTTCGATTTAAGTGTTACTAGAATTTCAGATTAATGTTAAAACCAAAGCTTGTGGCTGAGGGTAGCTGACCAAATTCAAATCCCTGGACGTTTCCGTTGGTGAAGGAAGTTTCAGGATCGATATGAGGAATCGTGCTGTAGAGGAGTGCAAGGTTACGTCCAACAATGGAGATGTTGATGCCTTTGATCGGGAAATCGGCAAGGTTCTTAAAGGTATAACCTAACCGGACTTCACGCAGCTTAATATAACTGGCATCAAAAACACTTCCTGCGCCAATGCTGTTTGCAAAAGCGGCATGGTTATATTCTTCAGCAGTTACAACGACATCATTTTCAACATAAGAAACATTGCCTTCGGCATCATAAACTTCTTTTACGCCGATACCAACGATACCACCTTCTCTTCCGATCAGTGATTCTTCGAGGGCGCCTGCATAACGGCCCCATGCATTGGTCATGTTATACACATCACCACCTTTGTGATAATCAACCAGGATGCTTAAATCGAAACCTTTGTAGGAGAATTGGTTTGTCATACCACCGATCCAGTCGGGTTGAATATTGCCCAGGATCTTAAGCTCTCCCTGGACGGGGACTCCATCCCTGTGGATGATATTTCCTTCATCATCCCTCAGGTAATCGTAACCATAAAGTGAACCATAAGGCTGGCCGGGAATAGCCATCAGTTTCATATCCCAGTATGTTCCGAGCTGAATTTGATCAATTCCGTCAGGAAGATCGGTCACTTCATTGTTATTCATCGACCAGTTAAAGAGGATATCCCAGTTAAATCCGTTGTCAGATTTGAAAGGTACTGCACCCAGGGTGAGTTCGACTCCTTTGTTGATCAGGTTACCTGCATTGATAACCTGTGCTGTGTAGCCTGAAGTGGCGGAGATCGGGATATTGATGATCTGGTTCTTTGTATTGGAATTATAATAAGTCAGATCGAGGCTTAACCGGTTCATGAAGAACTTCAGTTCAGCACCTACTTCCCAGGATTCGTTCATCTGGGGCTCAAGCAGGTCGTTTGGCAGCAGGTTAGGTACGTTCAGATTCAAATATTTTGTGGCTGAATTCCAACCATCGCCAAAAGCAACTGTCGGGTACAAGCTATAAGGATCTCCATCGCTACCGGCCATTGCATAACCAGCCCTGACCTTGGCAAATGATAAAGTCTTGGTGTTTTCCATTTTGATCAGGTCCGTTAAGATAGCACTAACGGTAACTGAAGGATAGAAATATGACCAGTTGCCTTTAGGCAGTGTGCTTGACCAGTCGTTTCTTCCGGTAACATCCAGGAATAACGCGCTCCTAAATCCAACCTGGCCAGCGAAATAGAGGCTGTTGATCATTTTATCCGTGTTGTTTGCATAAGCCCTGATCGGAACCTTAGAGTTAGCCAGTGTATATACATCAGCAACGGCTAATTCATCGGCTGCGCCGAATGTGGAGTGCATCTTCTGGCGCATGGTGTTACCCCCTGCATTCAGGAAGAAGTCCCAGTCTTCATTAATATCCCTGTTGTACATCAGGAGGAAGTCAGTGTTGGTTTCACTGAACTGGGTTTGCATTTCACCATAATAACCGTAAGCATTGTCAATATCACCCCATGCGATACGTTCCGTGTTCAGGTTGGTGTAAACATCACCACCGGTGCGGATGAAGGCACTGAAATAATTATCGAATTTATAGAGGATTTTAGCAGTTCCAAATACCCTGTCCCTGTTGAGTTGGTTAAGGTTTTCATTCAGGGTGAAGTACGGGTTGTTGTGGTAGTTATAATTCCAGTTATATTTTGAACCATCCGGATTCTCATAATTTTTCAAATCAGGATAATACACCTGACGGGCAGCCCAGAGGAATTGCTGGAAGACGTTCTGAGCGTCATAGCCGTATCCGGGAAGGTTGTCGCTTTTTGCGTTGACATAATTCACAGAACCCGAGATGTTCAGTTTGTCGGTTGCATTGGCTGATCCGCCGAAAGCAAGGGTGTTCTTCTTGTATTCGGTGTTTGGAAGCATACCTTTCTGTGTCATATTGGTGTAAGATAAACGGAAGCTGGCATCGGTATAACCGCCAACAATAGCTAAGTTCGTTGTGGTCGTATAACCGGTTTCCAGGAAGTCCTTGATGTTGTCAGGGCTTGATACCCACGGGGTCGGCTGACGTACGCCATCCACGATCGGTGAGTTGTACTGCGGGATATTTAAGCCGATATCCAGTTTTGGTCCCCAGCTTTCATCAACCCCGTCTTTTATACCACCACCTGCACCGTCCACATAAGAGAACTGTCCTTCAGCACCCTGTCCATACTCATCCTGGTAATCAGCCATACGCAATGGTTTTTCCCAGGTGGTTGAATTGGCCAGTTCAACGTTCATGCCTTTTCTCCTGGCGGCGCCGGTTGAGCCGGATTTCGTCGTGATCAGAATAACGCCGTTTTTGGCCCTGGATCCATAAAGAGCAGAAGCAGTAGGTCCTTTCAGCACGGAGATGCTTTCCACATCATCCGGGTTGATATCGGCAGCACCGTTACCCCTGTTGACCCCATTGTTTTTGGTAGTAGTAGCGCCATTACCACCAAGACCGTCACCACTGGCGAAATCATTGTTGCTGATGGGGATACCGTCAACAACGAACAGAGGCTGGTTTTCCGATGTGAGTGATGTAGCACCACGGATGATGATACGCGAGGATGAACCAACTGCACCTGATGAATTGGTGACCTGTACACCGGAGATCTTACCGCTGAGTGAATTGACGATGTTCGCTTCCTTGGCCTGGGTCAGTTCTTCACCTTTCAGATCCTGCACCGCATACCCCAGGGATTTCTTCTCCCTCGTGATACCCAGAGCCGTGACGACAACTTCTTCCAGACCGACCACGTCATCTTCCATACCAACGTCGATGGTGGACCTGCCGTCAATTTTTGTCTCTTTGGTGAGCATCCCGACGAATGAATAAATCAGGTCATTGTACCCGGCAGGAACCGTAAGCTGATACTTTCCGTTGATATCAGTCACCGTCCCCGTCAGTGTGCCTTTGACCACAACGGATACCCCCGGTAGAGGCGTCCCGTCTTTGGCATCAGTGATCGTCCCTTTGACTACCGTTTGAGCCAAAGCGCCCTGTATTCCTACAAACAGTAGAAACACGAAAAAAAGAGTAAATTTTCTCATAGAAGTAATTTTTGGTTAATTGAATATTTGAATTCGCTTCTGTTACGCAATATTACAAAACTATTCATTGAAACACAATACTAAATTAATAAAAATTTAACCAGAAATTAACAGGATCTATGGTTTATTTATTGATGGCGTGATAGATAAATCTGCTAATCGCTGAAAAACTGACTATTAATTTGTATAAAGTCTATATTACCGGTAGCACCGCTTCGAAATATGCGCTATTCCCAGCAAAAAAATAAACCCGGATAAAGTCAGGTATCGCAGCCAGTCGAATGACAGGAAAGCCAGGTCTAATGAAAAAATAATGACGGTGGCGGCAAAAAAAATGTAAAAACCCGCTTTTCGTTTTAACATGAAAAGCAGGATGCCGGCTGAAGAAATCAGGTATAAAACGGTGCCAATCAGCATGAAAAGATGGAGTCTGGAAGGGAGAACTTCGTCGGGTCCGTAATAGGGACTTATAATTTCGATGATCCGCTCTGAAAATATCGTACCGGCCAGAAATAAAAGGGCCAGGATCAGAAAATAGGTCATGGCCATGCAAAGGAAGATCCAGCACAACAGTGACCTTTTTTTGATCCCGGCCTTCAGGGGGATCAGTGCTGACTGATTTTCCGTATTTTTCATGAAATGAAATTACAGCGTTTGAACAATCAGCTAAGATAGTGATTATTCCAGGCTGCCGATCTCTTTTTCTACTTCGTGTAGGATTTCGCAGGATTTGACCAGGGCCTTCATTGTATTATGATCGTCGTAAAGTGGTCGGTCGACATCAAGGAATTCGACATGTTTACGGATTACTTCTTTTGCTTTTTGCACGCCTTTTCCAAAGTTGAATTCACGGAAATCAAGCGCCTGAGCTGCGGCCATCAGTTCAATGCCGAGAATGCCGTAAGCGTTATCCATGATCTGGAAATTTTTCAGGGCAACATTCATTCCCATTGAAACGAAGTCTTCCTGGTCGGCTGCTGCCGGAATAGACTGTATCGATGCCGGAGCAGAAAGGATACGTTGTTCGACGATCTGCATGTCGGCCGTATACTGGCTGAGCATGAGGCCTGAAAACATGCCGGCGCCTTTGGTCAGAAAAGCCGGTAAACCTACACTGAGCGCAGGATTATTCAGTCGGTTCATGCGCCGCTCCGACAGCACGCATACCATGGTAATTGCTGCTCCGGCCATATCCAGCGGCAAAGCTACAGGGCTTCCCTGGAAGTTTGCACCGGTCAGGGTAAGATTGTCCTCGGGTATGAAAATGGGATTATCGCCAACCCCATTCAGTTCGATTTCGACCTGTTTTATTGACCAGGAGATGGCATCGTGCGCAGCGCCAATCACCTGCGGCGTCGAACGCATGGAATAGGCATCCTGCACCTTGCATTTGATCTTGCCTTCTTTCAGGTCACCGCCGGTAACCATTTTATTGATCGCGGCAGCACTTCGGACAGCACCAGGAAATCCCCTGAGTTCGTGCAATTTGAGGTTGTAAGGCTTCATGTTTGCCTTGAGTGCCTCCAGCGACATGGATGCTGCGATTTCGGCCTGCTTCAGGAAATTATTGGCATCAAAAAGGAAAAGAGCGCTCATGGCGGTCAGTACATTTGAGCCGTTGATCGTAGCCAGCCCATCCCTGGCTTGTAATCCAGGTACCGGAATCCCCGCGCGGTCAAGGGCTTCTTTGCCCTGGAGCAGTTCACCTTTGTAATAAGCTTTCCCTTCGCCCATCATCAGCAAAGCAATCTGTGACATAGGAGCGAGGTCCCCGCAGGCACCAACCGATCCTTTCTGGCAAACATAGGGCGTAACGCCTTTATTCAGCATGTCAACCAGGGTTTGCGTGATCACCGGCCTACAGCCCGAGTTTCCGTGTGCATGTACATTGATGCGGCCGACCATTGCGCCCCTGACCCATTCGATGGGCATCGGATCGCCAATTCCTGCAGCATGGTTATATATAAGGTATCGTTGAAACTGCTGCACCTGCTCATCGGTCAGCACAATTTCCGAGAATTCGCCAATCCCGGTATTTACACCGTACATGATCTCTTTGGCGATGATCTTTTTTTCCAGCATCGCCCGGCAGGTCTCAATTCTCTTTACCGCCTCGGGATGAAGTTCTACTTTTTCGTTGTGACGGGCTACATTGACCACGTCTTTTATAGTAAGGCCAGAGCCTTTAATGACTAAAGTCATAATTATAAATTTTAAGTTTTAAATTTTAAATTGATTGAAATAAATGATAAGAATCCTGAAATTAAAATTCAGAATTTAGAATTAAAAATTTTGAAGAGTGCTTTTCGGTTGATCTTAATCTTAAACTTTAAAATCCAGCTATACATCGGGAAGGATCATTTTTTACAAAAATATGAAATAATTGTTTCCTGAATCGATTTACGGCTATTTTTGCCGCGAAATTGAATACTATGATCATCCGCGTCGAATCGCCTGAAGAACTGAAGGAAATAACGGAGAAAGCTGAAAACCTGCTGGTTTATTTTTATCATGACGGATGTGCTCCCTGCTTAAGCCTGAGGCCTAAGGTCGAAGAATTGCTCAAGGCCCGGTTCCCTAAAATGGATATGGTGTATGTCGATGGAATGAAGTTGCCGGAACTTGTTTCCGAATACCAGGCTTACAGTTTTCCGATGCTGATTTTCTTCTTTGAAGGCAAGGAATACCTGCGTTTTAGCAAATATGTTTCTATTTCGGAATTAAATGAATCAATTGGCAGGATCTATGATCTGTACCATCTTCCGGATTAATCGGATAGAATTTTTTGGATCAGTTGTTCCGGCGTCAGCTTTTCCTGTTCCCCGCTTTGCATGATCTTCACAGATAAAACGCCGGTATTTATTTCATTTTCACCGGCCAGCACTACAAAAGGAATTTGTTTCTGATCTGCATATTTCATCTGTTTTTTCAGTTTTCCCTGATCCGGATATAATTCGGTACTGATCCCGGCTCCCCTTAGCTGAACGGCAAGTTTCAGGCAGTATTTTTCTTCTTCTTCTCCAAAATTGACCAGCAAAACCTGGGTTTTTGAAATATCATGGGCAGGAAAACGGTCAAGGGCCAGGAGAACATCATAGATCCGGTCGGCACCGAAGGAAATTCCAACCCCCGACATGCCCTGCAGCCCGAAAACGCCGGTGAGGTCATCATACCGGCCTCCGCCGCAAATACTGCCGATCACGGTTTCCATCGCCTTGACTTCAAAAATAGTCCCGGTGTAATAGTTCAATCCCCGGGCCAGAGTGATGTCCAGCTCACATTCATCTCCAATACCCAGCAGTTCAATCCTTTCAAAGATCAAATTCATCTCTTCAATACCTTTCATACCGGTTTCGGAAGCAGAAAGATGCGCCTGGAGGTGATCAATCCGCTGCCGGTATGTTCCCTGCAACTGGATGAAGGGTTCGAGCCGGGCCAATTCGGAACGGGTAAATCCCTTTTCAATCATTTCTTCCATGACTTTATCCAGGCCGGATTTATCAAGTTTGTCCAGTGCAACGGTGAAATCGGTGAAACGGTCTGAAATTCCCGATATTTCAGCGATCCCCGCAAGGATTTTACGATTGTTCAGCTTAATCGACACCTTGATATTCAATGCAATGAAAATATCATGGATAATCTGAACCAGTTCGACTTCATTTAAAAGAGAATCGCTTCCGATCACATCGGCATCGCACTGGTAAAACTCCCGATAACGGCCTTTTTGCGGCTTATCGGCCCTCCACACTGTCTGGATCTGGTACCTTTTGAATGGGAAAGTCAGCTCGTTTAAATGCTGCACTACAAAACGGGCAAATGGCACCGTCAGGTCATACCGAAGGCCCTTTTCAGCAATCTTTGATGTAAGCTGATTGATCATCAGCGGATTTACTTCAAGCGGTGATACATCCGCAAGATAATTTCCTGAATTCAGGATTTTAAAAATGAGTTTATCACCCTCATCGCCATATTTTCCCAGGAGAGTCGACAGGTTTTCCATGGCAGGAGTCTCGATGGGCACATAACCATAGTGACTGAATATTGTCCGGATATGATTAAAAATATAATTGCGCCGCACCATTTCCTGGGGCGTGAAATCCCTTGTCCCTTTCGGAATGGAAAATTTTTCACCCATGTTGATTTGTTTTCCTGATTAAACTTAGGTCGATTTTAAGCAAAGGTCGCAATTTTCGTTTATTTTTGCCCAAAACCGGATATAAAATTAGCGGATGCGAATCCTTCAAATAGCCAATAAATTTCCTTATCCCACCAAGGATGGAGGTTCTATTGCAACGCTAAGCCTGGCAAGATCAATGGCCTCACTTGGACACGAAGTCACTGTCCTGGCGATCAATACTTCCAAGCATTTTACGGATCCCCGTTCTGTCCCTCCAGATTTGGCTGCGTCAGTACGTTTTATCGGTGTTCCGGTAAATACGGATATCAATATTTTTGCCCTGGTGCGGAATTTCCTTTTTTCATCCTTACCTTATAATGCGGAACGATTCATCAGCAGGGATTTTGACCGAAAACTCGGTGAACTGCTTTCTGCCGAATCGTATGATATCATTCAGCTTGAAGGACTTTATCTTGCGCCATATATCGGTACGATCCGATCCCGTTCGGATGCGAAAATAGTCATGCGTGCCCACAATATTGAGCATGAGATATGGCAACGTGCCACAGCCATGGAGAAGGGACTGAAAAGGCAGTACCTCAGGATTCTGGCTAAAAGGATAAGGAAAATGGAACTTCATTATTTGAACCTGTATAATGCTGTTTTGCCGATCACTTCAAGGGATGAAGGATTTCTGAAAAAGATGGGCTGCACAATACCCTCACATGTTGTTCCGATGGGTATCAATGCCGGCGAACTTTTACCGGACCATCAACATCTTGAATTTCCTTCCGTATTCCACATTGGCGCACTCGATTGGATGCCCAACCAGGAAGGCCTTTTGTGGTTTTTTGATCATGTCTGGGGCAAAATCCTTGAGAAGAAGCCTGATCTTAAATTTTACCTGGCCGGACGAAATGCCCCGGATGAATTCAGATCTTTGCCATACCCTAATATCATTTTCCTGGGTGAAGTCGAAAATGCTTATGACCTTATCCGCTCCAAAGCCGTGATGATCGTTCCCGTTCTTTCGGGCAGTGGTATGCGGATCAAAATCATTGAAGGGATGGCCCTGGAGAAAGCTATCGTTACCACATCCATTGGTACGGAAGGCATTGCAACGACACATGGATCGGATATTCTGATATCGGATGATCCGGAAGAATTTGCTCAATATGTTGGCCGGTTGCTCGATGACCGGAATTTTTACCTTGAAATCGGAAAAAAAGCCCGTAACTTTGTTACCACACGATATGATAATGGCTCGATCAGCAAATCGCTGACTGATTTTTATCGCAATCTGAACTAATGATCACTGAAATTCTCTTCTGGACGGCTGTCTTTCTCGTGCTGCACACTTACGTGTTCTACCCGGTTATCCTGCGAATTTTTTCATCAGGCAGAAAAGGAAACGTGCTGGCTTTTAACCGTGAAGACGATCTTCCGATGGTTTCGGTAATCATTGCCGCTCACAACGAAGAAGCCTGCATCCGCGAAAAAGTTCAAAGCATTTACAATGGATCTTATCCAAAGGGCAAATTTGAAGTGCTGATCGGTTCAGATCTTTCCGATGACCGAACGTCTGAAATCGTTGGATCGTTGCAGCAGATGTATCCTTCGTTAAAATTTGCGGATTTTAAAGAAAGAAGGGGTAAGGGCAATGTCGTCAACGACCTGGTGCAGATGGCTTCCGGAACTATCCTGGTCCTAACGGACGCCAATGTGATTTTCCACGAAGATACGTTGTTTTTTATGGTCAGGCATTTTAGGAATCCAAATGTCGGACTTGTCGATACAAATATGGTCAACAGGGGAATGAAGGCGGATGGGATCTCTTTCCAGGAAAAAGCATATATATCCAGGGAAGTTAAGATCAAGGACCGGGAAGGTAGACTCTGGGGTGCCATGATGGGGCCTTTCGGCGGATGTTATGCTATACGAAAAGAAAATTATTCGCGGGTGCCTTCAAATTTCCTTGTCGATGATTTTTATATCAACATGATCATTTTTGAAAAAAGAAAACAGGCTATCAATGATATAAAATCGATCGTTTTCGAAGATCTGCCGGATGAATTGAAGGTTGAATTCAAGCGTAAAGTCAGGATCGGTACTGGTAATTTTCAGAACCTCAGGAGATTCTGGCGCTTGATTTTTACAAAAAGATATGGCTTTGCGTTTCTATCCCATAAAGTGATCCGTTGGTTCGGGCCATTTTTATTGATTACAGCTTTGACCTGTAATATTTTCCTTGCATTCCGCGATGATTTCTACGTTTATGTGCTTATTGCCCATCTGGCTGTTTATTTTATGCCCATAGCCGACTGGTTTTTAAAGAAATTGAAATTGCATTTTGGGCCATTTCGTTTGGCCACCCATTTCTTTTCGATGAATGCCGCGTTGTTTATTGGTTTTTTTCGTTCGCTTGGACGGGTGCGTTCCGGTGTTTGGGAAAGAACCGAGAGGGGTTGATCTGCCGGATCACTTTGTTCCAGACTTCCATATCCATTAATGGTGAATCGCTGGTAGCTTTGAGCGTGAGGAAAAACCCAAGCGGCAGAAGTATGAGCGAAGATAACCACATGCCTCCGGTCACTTCCATGGCACCTTTCAGTGCTGATTTTTCCCCGATCATGGAAATGATGTGGTACAGGATGAAGAATAGGATCGATATGACGGTCGGGAGACCTAAACCTCCTTTACGGATGATTGCCCCGAGCGGTGCGCCGATGAAAAACAAGACCAGGCATGCGAAAGACAGGGTGAATTTACGGTGCCAGACAATTTTATGCTTGACCAGCAGTTCATCTTTTGTTTTAAAGGATTGAACCTGATAATCCAGTGTCTTTTTTATATTCCGGGCGGTAGAAATTGCATAGGAGATGATCTTTGCCCGGTCCGGCCCCGTAAAATTGCTGTAAAAATCTGAACTGATGGTCAGACTGGTGTCCTGCCCTGTTTTATATAAAGTATCCAGGTTGATAATGACCTGGTAATTTTTCGTGAAAGTTTCTGCAAAATTGACTTTTTGTGTTTGATTCACTCCGTCCAGAGAATCAATAAAATAATTCAGTTGCTTGATGTTCAGCATCTGGTAATTATTTTTAAATAATTCTTCATTGGTACGGTTTAATTCAAATTCCGAAAGGTCAAATTTCCTTTGTTGTTTTTTAAAATAAGTGCGTTGAAAAGGATTGGTCTTTTTTGAATCTTTCTGATCGGTCAGGTTCTGGTAATTGTAACCGTTATAAAGCGTAAATATTAAGTACCGGCCATCCGGTGTCGATTCCATCAGGCCGGAGTCGGCGACCGTCACATCGGTGTTGCCTTTACCTTCGGTATGATTGTAAATCATAACCCTGTATATGGAATTGCCGTCTTTCCCCTTTTTACCAACCCTGATCACAAAATCTTCCATATCATTATAAAAAATCCCCTCTTTAATATTCACGGCCAGTTTTTTCTTCCGGATGTCGTATAAGAGCGACTTAAACTTCAGGTTAGCCACCGGCAGCACGTTATTGGAAAAATAAAAGGCGAAAATTGAAATACAAATGGATAAAATGACCAGGGGCTTCATAATGGATCGGAGGGAAATGCCGGCCGATTTCATGGCTACCAGTTCATAATGTTCGCCGAGGTTTCCGAAGGTCATCAGGGAAGAAAGCAGGATGGCGAGGGGCAAAGCCAGAGGGACAAACGTAAATGATGCCCAAAAGAGCAATTCACCGATGATATACCATTCTAATCCTTTCCCGACAAGATCATCGATATAAACCCACATGAACTGCATCAGTAAAATGAACAGGGAGATGAAGAAGGTGATCAGTAGCGGCCCCCCGTAAGTTTTAATGACCAGTGCATGAATTTTTCTCATCCCGACGATTTGAATTGGAACGCAAAGTTAAAGCAATAAATTGCCATGAATTATTCTAACCGGTTGTGTTTGATTTATTTTTCTTTTATTTTTGTTGAAATGCTTCAGGAGAACAATTCAATCATTTAAATACTTAACCTATGAAGAAAGCTTTACTAATTCTATTGGCCCTTGTTATCTGTACAGGAGGCTTTGCACAGCAAAAACCCGTATTAAAGGGTAATCCGAAATCTTTTAAGGCCATTACGGCTAACCGTGTTGGCATTGAGCCTGTAAAGACAAAACCTATCACCACTTCAACGGTGAACACACCGGCAAATTTCAAAAATACCGGCGATGTTAATTTTGTGACTGTTGTTTCCATCGGAACTGCCGTCAATGCATACAGTTACGGTTATGCAGGCGGACAGAAGTCCATTCTTTATGCGAACAATGATATCAATACGGTAACCCACATTCACAGGATGGGTGGTGTATTGGATCCGGGTGGCTATTCAGGCGACCTGGGAATAGACATTTCCATCGATGGCGGGATGACCTGGTCGAACCAGAATGAAATCTATACATCAACGATTTCAGGAGGTACTTACAACACCGATGCGGCCCGTTATCCGAATCATGGCATCTGGAATCCTGAAGGAAATACAGATCCGAATAATGCCTATGTGACTTTCTTTGCCCCGACCATCGATGGGACCAACGGTGCCGATAGCTGGGGTGGCCATGCCATCGGCCGTGCCAGGATCGGAGCCCTGACGACGGATACAACCAAGAACCTTACGCATTCAACACCTCCTTATTACCAGTACCTTCCTGATGCCTATGATGTTTCCAAAGACGGGATCATCATTGCCGTGGATGCCAACCAGGACTGGACAACAGGAACCGTGAGCTACCAGGGATCACTGATCGTATACCGCGGTGTATGGGATGAAGGGATCGAAGATTTTGTTTTTGAAAGAAGCCTGCTCGATTTTCCGACGAATGCTGAGAATGATCGTCCGACCCATGTGAAATTTGCTTTCGGACCCGACGGCCAGACCGGCTGGATTGGCGTAATAACGGATAATGCAACTGTTGAACCTTTATGGGGCGATCGATACTATTACCCGGTATTTATCAAAACCACCGATGGCGGTTTAACCTGGGAAGATCCCATTTCAGTGCGCCTTGACGGTCCTGACGGATTGCCGGGAGTGCTGAATTACCTGACCGACCAGCAACTGACGGATTATTTTGAACCGCCGGTACCGGCCAGGGACGAAATTGCCTATACCACTGCATTTGATTGCGATATGGCCGTCGACGCCTGGGGTAATCCCCATATGGCTGCTGTCGTTGGTATTGGCGGTATCGACAATGAATACAGCATCGGTACAGCCCCTGATTATTTCGCCGCATTCGATATTTTCTCAACCGATGGCGGTACAACATGGGATGGCTATTGCTGCGGTAAAATCAACCAGTTACGCGGAACATTCGGCACCGATTATACGGAAGATAACCGCATCCAGATCTGTTCATCACAAGACGGCGATAAAATCTTCGTAACATGGCTCGACACCCGCCTGGAAGGTGCAGAAGAAAATAATTCACCGGATGTGTTCATGCGTGGTATTGATATCAATATGCCACCAACACCATGGTATTACTCTGTCAATGAAAGTGGCGAAGATCTGCCCAACAACGTGACTACCTTCTCGGAAGCCATGTGGCAGGCTTATTTTGCTGTCACTTCTCGGTTTGCGCTGGATGATGGCGATGGAACATATACAGTACCTATCGCTTACCAGCAGATGACCACACCGTTTGATCCGGCGTTAGCCGTTCAGTATAAGTATATCCAGGATTTCTCGTACACACCGGGACTTGACTGGATTGTAGGTGTCAATGAAAATGTTAAAACGGATCTTCCGGCAGTTTCACAGAACTACCCGAATCCATTCAGCAAGACGACAACGATAGAAGTCAATCTTGATAAACCGGCCAACCTTTGCTTAACCGTGACAAACCTGCTCGGACAGGAAGTCATGACGATCGGGAAAGGTGCAGTAGCTGCAGGCTCTTATATGTTCACAATTGAAGGGACCAATTTGAAAGACGGCGTGTATTTTTACACCGTCAGGGCCGACAATCGTGAGGTAACGAACAAAATGATCGTCAGATAATAAATATCTGCTAAATGGTTAAAAAACCGGGTCTTAGTGAAAGACCCGGTTTTTTTATGATTTATTATGAAAATCGGTTTTAGTTCTTTTTTAAAAAATGTATATCTTTAGCGCTTGATTTATGACATGTAACCAGAATGTTTAATTTAATTACTCAACCCATGAAAAATGTTTTACTTTGCCTGCTGGCATTAACTATCGCCTTAGGTGGCTATTCTCAGCAAAAACCTGTTTTAAAAGGTGATGTGAAATCACTGAGCGCCATAAAATCCGACAGGATTGGCTGGGAGCCCGTGAAAACCAAGCCCATCACCACATCCACCATCAACACTCCCGCGACCTATAAAAACAACCGGGATGTTAACTTTGTTACGGTTATTAATATCGGTACCTCGGTCAATGCATATAGCTACGGATATGCCGGAGGACAGAAATCAATTCTGTATGCCAATAATGATATCAATACCATCACCCACTTCCACCGTATGGGCGGAACGCTCGATCCGGGCGGTTATTCGGGAGACCTTGGTATAGATATTTCAACTGATGGCGGGATGACATGGTCCAATATGAATGAAATTTATACGTCAAACATCTCCGGCGGTACCTATAATACCGATGCCGGACGTTACCCGAATCATGGCATTTATAACCCGGCCGGTAACACCGATCCGAATAATGCCTATGTGACGTTCTTTGCTCCGACCCTTGATGGGACAAACTCTGCTGATTCCTGGGGCGGTTATGCTTTCGGACGCGCCAAGATCAATGACTGGACCGATACCACGAAAAACCTGTGGCATACTGCAGCTCCTTATTATCTGTATATTCCTGATGGCTATGACGTGAATAGCAATGGAATTGCCGTCACGGTTGATGTTAACCAGGACTGGTCAACCGGAACGGTTGCATACCAGGGAAGTTTGATCGTGTCACGCGGCGAATGGGACGAAGGTGTTGGTGATTTTGTATACGAAAAATCACTCATTGATTTCCCGACCAATGCTGAAAATGACCGTCCTACCCACGTTAAATTTGCCTGGGCACCTGATGGCCAGACCGGCTGGATCGCTGTCATTACCGATAATGGCAGTTTCGAACCATTATGGGGTGACCGTTACTACTATCCGGTATTTATCAAAACTACCGACGGTGGTTTAACCTGGGAAGATCCTATTGCTGTTCGCCTGGACGGTCCTGATGGATTACCTGGTGTACTGAATTATCTTACTGACCAGCAACTTGCTGATTATTTTGAACCTCCGGTACCCGCCAGGGACGAAATCGCTTATACCACCGCATTTGACTGTGACGTGGTTGTTGACGCATGGGGAAATCCCCACATGTCCGTTGTCGTTGGTATTGGCGGTATTGACAACGAATACAGCATCGGTACAGCTCCTGATTATTTCGCTGCATTTGATATTTTCTCAACCGACGGCGGAACAACATGGGATGGCTATTGCTGCGGAACCATTAACCAGCTTCGCGGAACCTTTGGTACTGATTACACTGAAGATAACCGTATCCAGTGTTCTTCAACCCAGGATGGACACAAAATCTTTGTGACCTGGCTTGATACCCGCCTCGAAGGTGCCGAAGAAAACAATTCTCCCGATGTTTACATCCGTGGAATTGAACCCAATATGCCTCCGATGCCCTGGAGATATACCGGCAATGAAAGCGGTGAAGATATGCCGACCAACGTAACCACTTTCTCTGAAGCGATGTGGCAGGCTTATTTCGCAGTCACTTCAAGGTATTCACTGGATGATGGAAATGGTAACTTTACAGTACCGATCAGCTATCAGCAGATGACAACCCCGTTTGACCCGGCTCTGGCCGTTCAGTATAAATACATCCAGGATTTCATGTACACCGATGCAGATTTCATCTTCACGGGAGTTAATGAAAATGAAGTGAAGAATATTACTTCGGTGAGCCAGAACTACCCGAATCCGTTCTCCAATACTTCAACCGTTATGGTTAACCTGGATAAAAAAGCCAACCTGAAGCTGGTTGTGACCAACCTGATGGGACAACAGGTGGTGCAGATCGAGCGTGGTGACGTTCCTGCCGGAATGCACAATTTCACGATCGACGGTAGCAAATTGAGCAATGGCATCTATTTCTATACGGTTTATGCCGGAAAAGAATCTGTAACCCGTAAAATGATCGTCGAATAAGATCATTTTTCCGACTCTTGAAAAGAGGCTGCCTCATAAGTTTGAGCAGCCTCTTTTTTTTGCCAGTCTGACGGGTAAATCCACCAACGCTGGTGTTTTTTGAACAATGACAGTGAAGAATTGTTTAGTAGTCGTATGTGTAAAATACCGGAATTAAAGGGCGATTGGACCCTGATCGCGGGTGCTACCTCGGTGATGGGCTATGAAATGGCGCGTTCACTTGCAGCCAGAGGCCAGAATATGGTGTTGGTGTGCCACGATGAAGAACGTCTTTGCCAGATAGCACGTGAATTAAATGAAGATTCCGATATTATTATCATGCCGGTTGACCTGAAAAAACCAGGAGCTTATAAATTGCTGCACCGCGAATGTAAACGCCTTCAACTAAAGATAAACGCGTATTTCAACTTTTCGCGGTAAAATATTTACCTTTGCCCTTTAAATTAATTCCTCCTTTTTTTATGATTAGTATAAAGCAAATTTGCTCAGGCATCATTTTATATTTCTTCATCATACCGGGATTGTTTTCGCAATCGCTGACCAGTCCCGATATTACAGCCGATGACATAAAGACTCATATTTCATTCCTGGCATCCGATGAACTGGGTGGCCGGTATTCGGGTACGGAAGGCAGTGACAAAGCTGCTGAATATATCCGGGAACAATTCAGGAATGCCGGGCTGAAATTACCTGGAGAAGATGGTTTCCAGCCGTTTGAAGTAGTGGTCAGTGTAAGTGCCGGTCCGGGTAATGCCCTGCAATTCGGAGATAAAGCCTTTACATCAGGGACCGATTTCACCCCTTTCCCATTTTCTAAAAACGCTTCTGTCACTGCAGAAGTCGCCTTTGCCGGATATGGATTCGAGATCCTCCAGGATAGCCTGTCATGGAACGACTACCAGGGAATTGATGTTTCAGGAAAATGGGTCATGATCCTGCGTGGCGACCCGGAGATGGAAAAGCAGGAAAGCCATTATGCCTCCTTCGGCGAAGACAGGGATAAAGTCCTGCTTGCCCGTGATAAAGGTGCCGCCGGGGTTATGCTGGTTTCAGGAAAAAAATTTGATGCAAACGACGACCTGGTTTCCATGTATTTCGATAAAACGCAATCTACCGCTGGCATTCCGGTCATTCATATAAAAAGAACTGTTGCTGATGTAATGCTTTCCTCTTCCGGTATCCGCATTGATAGCCTCGAATCGATACTGATATCGGATTTGAAACCACATTCAATGGTTCTGAGTGGCAATGCAGAAGCTACAACCGAGGTCTTGCAGAAAAAAGTCATGGCAAAAAACGTCGTGGGTATATTAGAAGGTAATGATCCGTTGCTTAAAAACAGTTACATCGTAGTCGGGGCACATTACGACCATCTAGGAATGGGTGGCACGGGCAGCGGGTCCAGGTTCATGGACAGCCTGGCCATTCATAACGGGGCGGATGACAATGCTTCTGGTGTGGCGGGAGTGATTGAACTGGCATCCTATTTTGCGGCGCAAACAACTGGTTTGGAGCGAAGCCTGGTATTTGTGGCATTCGATGGCGAAGAGCTGGGACTTCTGGGATCACGTCATTTTACCGCGAATCCGTTAATTGATATGAAAAGCGTGATGGCGATGGTCAATTTTGATATGATCGGAAGATTAAAGACCGTCGACCCTGCCATCATGGTTGGAGGGACGGGTACGTCAGCCGAATCCGACAGCATACTGAGCAGCCTGAATACAGGATCCATCAAATTAAACTATTCGCCGGAGGGTTTTGGCCCTTCTGATCATGCCGCTTTTTATGCGGAAAATATTACCGTTTTCTATTTTTCTACCGGGGCTCATGAAGATTATCATACTCCTGATGATGACTGGGACCGGATTAATTTCGCCGGTGAAAAGGAATTGCTGGAAATCAGCCTGCAGCTTATCACCGTGTTAGCCGACAGTCCGGAGGCACTAACATTCCGGGAGGCAGGCCCGAAAGAGCAGCAGGGCAGGGCAGGGTACCGGTTTAAGGTCACCCTTGGCATTATGCCGGATTTTACGTCCACGACGGAAGGCGGATTGGGTGTAGGCGGTGTGAAAAAGGACGGGCCGGCCTACAAAGGTGGCATTTTGAAAGGCGATGTGATCACTGCGATGGATGGAAAGCCGGTCAACGATATTTACGATTATATGAACCGTTTGAAGAAATTACAGCCTGGCCAGGTGATTTCGGTGGATATTCTTCGCAACGAACAAAAGATCGTGCTGATTATTCAACTCTGATATGAGCGAGTATTTCTCACAGACATTCCTGGTCAAATTCATCAAATTCGGGATCGTCGGATTCTCCGGGGTTTTCGTTGATTTTGGCATCACCTATGTCTGTAAGGAATGGTTGAAAATCCAGAAGTACATTGCCAATTCAATCGGGTTTATTGCAGCAGCTTCTTCCAACTATTATCTGAACCGCACCTGGACCTTCAGGAGCCAGAACCCTGACGTAGCGACCGAGTATACCGAGTTTTTTATTATCAGCCTGGTTGGGCTTGGCATTGCTAACCTGATTGTCTGGCTTATTCATGGAAAGATGAAATGGAACTTTTATCTTTCAAAACTCTTTGCCATCGGCATGGTCACTATATGGAATTTCTTCGCGAACTATTATATTACGTTCGCCAGATAACAAGCCCTGGTTGTTTTTCCCCGATTTCATTCATCAGAATTAATTTATAAAGACTTTGTCCGTTTAATGGACTGTTATAATGTTTAACTATAGTTATTAATATATAGACAGATTAATAATTTTATTATTTTGTTCAATGGAGTTAAATAATTTAAAAACACGAGGATAGCATCATTAATTGATTATTATCATAAAATAAATGTTTAATAAATAGTTATAATAGATGAACAAAAAATGAGATTTGTGGTTTAGTTGTCATTATCGCATTAAAAATATTAACAATTAAAACTGATAACGATGAAAACTACAAATTTTAAAATTCAGAATGTAATCATTGCCCTGGCGATGGTAGGTATTTTTGCTTCATGTTCTAAAGATGATGACGGTCCAACGATGGAGACCAATAACATTGTTGAAACAGCCGCATCTGACGCTGAATTTTCTACGCTTGTATCTGCAATTGAAAAAGCAGGTTTAGTTTCAGCCCTTGAAGGGTCCGGACCTTTTACCGTATTTGCACCCACGAACGATGCTTTCGCAGATTTGTTCAGCCAACTTGGTGTATCAGGTATAAATGATTTAAGTGCAGAAACACTTAAGCCTATTCTTCTAAACCATGTCATCAGCGGAAATGTCAAGGCCGCAGATATCACGACAGGTTATGTTGCTACATTGAATAACTCAGCTCCTGATCAAAATCTTGTTAAGGTATTGATCATGAAAGACGGTTCCGTAAAAGTCGACGGAAGTACTGTCATCACCCCGGATGTTATGGCATCAAATGGTACCATCCATGTAATCAACAAGGTCATCCTTCCCGCAACAGTATCAGGACACGCCATCAATAATCCGGATTTCAGTATCCTGGTTCAGGCCGTAGTGAAAGCAGGCCTTGTTGATGCATTGAACAGTGCCGGACCATTCACCGTATTTGCTCCTACAAATGAGGCCTTCAACAATTTGTTCAGTGTGCTTGGCGTTAGTGGCATTGATGATCTGACCGCAGAACAGCTTACACCTATTCTTCTGTACCATGTTGTTCCTGCCAATGTTCTGGCATCTCAGGTAACTTCCGGCAATGTCCCGACACTGAAGGAAGGCAGCACGATCAGTATCAAGGTCAATAATATGGGTGTTAAACTCAATGAAAGCTCCAATGTGATTGCCACCGATGTGCAGGGTTCAAATGGAGTAATCCATGCAATTGACGCGGTCATTCTGCCCTAATTATTTTATCCATTATGGATGCGAGCCTTTTAGTTCTCATCCCTGAATGAATGTGCATAAAAAAACCTGCCAGGTCAACGACCTGGCAGGTTTTTAAATATATATGATGCTCTACTCAGCGAAAACTTCAA
>AMWB02022915.1_pt1 | contig 27801 bp, 29 predicted proteins | sample 200311 | NCBI WGS metagenome assembly AMWB02 (sample SAMN02737377, study PRJNA173069) | bioreactor metagenome | biome: anode biofilm in microbial fuel cells | place: USA: California | collected 2010-12-16 | reverse complement strand
GTATATATTATATAAATTTTAATATTAAAGTATGAAAAAAGCTCTATTAGCACTAATTGTCCTTTCTTTTTTCTGCATTACAATTGAAACTGTCAATGCTGCTTGGGTAAATAGTTATTACAGAAGTAATGGAACTTATGTTAGAGGTCATTACAGATCAAACCCAAATGGTTTAAATTATGATAATTACTCATATAAACAATACCAGCCATTACACAACAATAGTTACGGAAAATACGATACTTACAAATGGAATACTCCTTCTTATTACACTCAACCAGATTATTACACTGGTTATAATAGCTACAGACACAGCAACAATTACAATTGGTAAATTAAAAAACAACTTTCTTTCCGAAAGTTGTTTTTTTAATCGCAACATTTTGGCATTATGTCCCACGCTATTGGGTTTTTTATTAACTGCATAGAAAAAATTAGAATAATTGATAAGCGCGTCATATTTGTTGGGGAAGGCACGGTTTCGGAAGAGAAAAATAGCTCACCCAGCCTTGGAGGTACCTGATGATATTTGGAAGAGTGTTAAAGAGATCCGCTCGTAAAGTATTTCTCTGCCTTTTTATCTTTTTCTCACTTACTTCCGTTTCTTTAGCTTGGCAAGGAAAAGTGATAAGGGTCATTGATGGTGACACGATCACGGTGTTCCATAATGGCAAAGAAGAAAAGATCCGCCTTTATGGCATAGATACCCCTGAGACCGAACAATATTATGGACAAAACGCCAAACAGTTCCTGTCATCCCAGGTATTTGACAAGATCGTGGATGTAACAACGATGGATCGGGACCGGTATGGTAGGACTGTAGGGACTATCAGTCTGGGTGGAGTTAATATAAACCGATTACTCGTAGAATATGGCTATGCCTGGGTTTATGACAAGTACTGTAATGAGTCGTTTTGTGCTGAATGGAAGCAACTCGAAAGCAATGCGAGCCAAAATAAAAAAGGATTATGGGCAACATCTAGAGCTATTCCTCCGTGGAAGTTCCGGCACGGCGGGGACTCTTCAAAAGCAGCTAATGCAACCCAATCTTCTTACCAGGAACAAACCGGGACATACCATGGCAACATATCGAGCCACGTTTTTCATTGTCAAGGTTGTAGATATTACAATTGCAAAAATTGTACTGCCGTCTTCAAAAACAGGGCTGAGGCAATAACGGCTGGATATAGACCTTGCAAGATTTGTAATCCTTAACATCTGAAGGGAGGTTGCCATGAAAGGTTTGATCGCAGTTTTCGTGTCACTAGTCACTGTTCTGCCAATCTTTGAAATCACTTCAGGCGGTCAAGATTTCATGAGAGGGAGCAATGCGGCCTACTGTGAGAAGATCCTACAGGAAAACATTATGCTGGCTAAAAGGGGCTGCTGTTCGAAACACAACGGGGTATGTGGGTGTAAGGATGGCAGGGTGGTATGTTGTGATGGGTCAATAAGTCCTTCATGCACATGCGACAGCAGCGGAGTCGATGAATCGCTCTATTTCAATTGAGAACCGCTTTGATTTTTGGCATGGTTCATTTCGTGAAGGAACCAAAGTAACATTTTTCTCTGGGGCAACGGCATTTGAGGTGGTGTTAAGTAACCTATTTCACAAGCTAAAATACCGCAATTTGAAAATAGAATAAATCCTATATTTTGCTGAGTCTATAAATAGTTCAGTGGTCACACAAAATGAAAAAAGCAGGGAAGGGTGATGAGATATTTGAGCGCACTATTGGTTGTTTTTATCGCTCTGTTTTTTGGTCAGCCTCATATCGCACTTGCTAACTGCCAAGGATGTTGCTCGTGGCACAACGGTGTTTGTTGTATTGGTGGTGTTACAAAATGTTGTGACGGCACCTCGCTTTCCTCTACATGCAAGGACAAGGGCTGTAGTGTATGCCCGAGTGGCCCTAATGCGAGTTTTTCAGCAAACCCTCTGAGTGGTGATGCTCCTCTTGTAGTGAACTTTTATGATAAATCCACAGGGGGTGTATCAAATTGGTCATGGGATTTTGGAGACGGTGAGGAAGGCAGTGATAAGAATCCAACCCACACATACTTATCTGAGGGAACCTATGATGTAACTCTTACAGTCTCTAACTCCTCGGGTTCAGATACCTCCACAAAGTATGCATATATCTTGGTTCAAGCTTCTATCGGTTTTTGTCAAAGTGCAGTAGACATTGGGAATGGCTGGCAGTGGTTGGCTTGGTTCGGCTACTTCAACGTGAATAGTCCTCCCTGGATCTATCATGAAGACCATGAATGGCTCTATCCATTCGGTGAATGTGAAGGGAGTATAGTATTTTGGGATGTAAAGATGGAAGCTTTCTGGTGGACAGATAAGACCTCATATCCATATGTTTACCGCTTTTCAGATAATGCCTGGCTTTGGTACCAACAGGGTACTAGTGATCCGAGATGGTTTTATAATTACAGCACTCTAAAGTGGGAAGAAAAATAATCACAAATTACAATATCAGGCCTCGTGAATGAAAATGAAAAACTAGAAGGAAGCACGGTTTCTTGGTCTGAAAACTTCGAAATAAAATAATAAGATAATTTAGCGAAAATATCTATTTTCGCTAATTTTCCTCAAGCCCGTGCCTTATCTATGCCCGCCAACCTTTGACAGCGGGTCCAAATCCCCCTATACTTTTAGCGAAAACATAATACGAAAACGAAAAACTAAAAAAGCATGAACAAATCTCTTGTCAGGCGCTCGGCCGATCTGGTTCCGCAAAGATCCGGCCAGGCCATCCGATATTTGAGCGAGTCCCAGGTGAACGCCCTCACCGAGGCCTTCCGCAAATGGAACGACTCGGCGCCCTCGGAAAAACAATGGCGGCTTCGCGGCCGGCACTGGTTGGTCTATTTGGTTTTGCGCTTCACCGGCGCCCGCCTCGGGGAAGTGGTGGGCTCGGAAGACAAATCGCATCTTGGCATCGATGACGGCAATGATGTTGATTTCCGCAACGGCGAGCTCCGCCTGGCGACTCTCAAAAGGACCGGGAAGAAAAAAGAGACTCGGATCATTCCCGTGCCTCTCAATGTCACCTCGGAGATTTCTTCCTTCTGGGGACACTTTCCGGACATGAAAGGAAAGGTGTTCCGGATGATCCCGATGAGCTTCCGGCGGATGTTTTATCTGCGGGCCAAGGAAGCCGGCATTCCCAAGGAGCTGGCTCATCCGCATATCTTGCGCCACACCCGGGCGATTGAACTGCTCCGCGGCGGGATCCCCGTCACCGTGGTGCAGGATCTTCTCGGGCATGCTTCATTGACGACAACAGCAGTGTATTTGCGCTTGAGTGGCCAAGAGGCGAAGAGTATTTTGAAAGACAAAGGGTTTCTCTGATTATATAATTTGTTATGGCAAACTTCGATTTTGGCAAACCCCGAGAAAGTTAGGGCAAGCCGAATTTTGCTGCGCTGATTAATTAAAGAGGAAAAAGAGACCGGCGGATTAGTCACTCGATCGAGAAATGCCCCTCGCCGGGGATTCTCATATGCTAGTCCGGGTTGATCGGAAATCTATCCGGTAAAGAAGTTTGTTAATAACTAATAATCGAATTAATTATGAAAAATATAGAAGATCCAAACATCGATAAAGAAGACGTTAGAAGAGATATTGATGTCATGCTACGCTCAATGGAATTAAGCTCAATTAGGCGGTTTTTTCATCAACGATTTTGGGAGATTGAAACTCAAGAAGCGGAATATGCAAGTCGAATAGAGCCCTTTCCACGTCTGGAAAGTGTATCAGAGCATAGCTGGCATCTGGCAGATACAATCTTGCTTATTGGGGGTCACTTCCCCCACTTGAATCTTAATCACTGTTTAAGACTGGCGATTCTTCACGATAAGATGGAAATATTCATAGGTGATCAAAATCCTGTAGGGAGAGATGGCGCAGGACTGTCGACGCATGCATTTAATAGTGAGAAACAAGCTGAGAAAGATTTTAAAGAACGTCAAGCCATTGAAAATTATCTCAGCCTTTTAAGAACATCTGCCCATCAACAACAGCGTGACACGTTATTTGAAATATTGGAAGGAAAAACAGAGGAGGCACGTTTTGTAAAAGCTATTGATAAATTACAAGCCTTATCTTTCATTTTAAAGAAAAAAAAGGGGGTATTAACCCTAAGACATTTGAAATTTACCCTTCGATATTCAGAAAAAATATTAGATTACTATCCAATGCTTTATCTTCACTATAAAGAGTTGCGTTCTCGATTGATGGAGAAGGTAGCAGAGCGAAAAAAAATCTGTATTGAAGAGCTTGAAAGACAATTAGGCATGAATCAGCTTAAGCTACCTTTTGATCTGCGGAAAAAATAAACATATCTGTGATTTGCAAAAATCATTCAGTGAAGCATGGACCAAAATATTTTTCTTGACTTTCTTAATCGAGATAGTCGCCAAATTTATGGATTATTTGATAATGCAGTGCAGTCGACGCACTTAAGCTTAATTCTTGAGGCATTGAATGTATCTGTTTTTTTATGTGCTGATTTTTGTCTAATGCCGCTCGGGTTCTCTTTAGAATGCAATATTGTCAAAGAAGCTTTATCGTTGCGCTTAGAGTTTTGTAAAGAACGCTTGATACGCAGGTCAATTCGGGAGGCATCAATCGATGACTATTTGGAGAAAAAGGCAAAAGAATACTCTTCCTTTCAGGATTTATATTCAGAAATATTCAATGCTTCTAACGAAGAATTTCTCAAAAAATGCCCGCAATCTCTCATCCAACGAAATTCAGCTGTGGGAATTGAAATTGTAAGATCCTGGGAACAAGGACCAGACGTTGGAACAATCTGGCAACAATTAATTAGAGAGTTAAAGTCTACGCAAATCGAAGAGATTCGAAGAATACCCAGAAAAATTAGCGAAAGAGGGGATGCTGTTGTATGGCCTGCCATTCAAAGGGACATAACTAATTATTTAAAAATAAATAAATGTGAGCAATTTCGCTATGCTCTTCAGTATCATTATTTTAGAATTTATCTCCAGGAATATAAGCTTCGTACAATCACATCCCTTCCATTTTCTCGACATCATTTTTGGCTGAACGAAAATGATCTATTATACGATTATGAAGCCTTAAAAGCGGCCTTATCACCAATGAATCTTTGGGACCTCATAATCTTATCGTCTGCAACATCACTAATCCAATTGAGGATAAAAGCTGGATACTTTAAATTTCGCACAGCATTTCACGCTGTTACTACAAAGTGTAACTCAGCAAGAGAGGTAAAAAAAGTCTTTGTTCTAGCTGTTGATAGTTGCAAATCAGCCTTTAAAAAAACTTCCATTATTGAGAGAAACTTTCCGAAGTATGTATGTCCCCCCGATTCCGGTTTTGAACTGACCAGTGATGAGTTGGAGGCAGTAGATTTTAGATTTAAAACGATTGGGTCCCTCGTGCTTAAAAGCTTAGACAACTTTTGGGAAGAACTGGCCATTCCTCAAGTTGAATTTCCGACAACGCTGTACCGTAAGGAGAAGCGAATGGAAATAAGTTGTACAGTAGCCATTTTTGTTGCACTTCAGATGGAGAGAGAAATATTGGTTAAGCGTTGGAAATTGTCGGGAACTTATGGCAAGCCTTGGACTGGCACACTAGGATCAGTAAGGGTTTTACTTTTTACTGCCAACGAAATGGGACGTGTACCGGCGGCAATTTCGACCATGAGATTTCTTGCGGAAGTGAAACCCGATTTTTTGATAGTTACAGGTATAACTGGCGGTTTTGAAGCCGCAGGAGTTAAGCTGGGGGATGTGATTGTAGCAAGTAGCATTGCAGATTTAGCAATACGCAAAATTCGAGAGGGAGAACAGGGGATTAGACAAGAATTTCGACCAAAAGAATTTAGAACTGATCAAAGAATTTTAACCTACCTAAATACAGGAAGTTTTAACGAAGGTAGGTGGGTGGAATCAGTTGTTGATGATGAGGAGTGGCCGAAAGGACTTCGCCCCAAAATTGAATTCGGTACTCTCGCCTGCACAGATGAAGTGGTGAGCAGTGATGCTTGGATTAAGAATTTATATGAGGCGTGGCCCAAATTATTGGGGGTCGAAATGGAAAGTGGAGGTGTCTGTGCCGCCGCCGAGGATGTGCAGCTTCCCGTGATAGTTATAAGGGGAGTATCTGATCATGCAAATCCGATCAAGTCGGACACTGAATGGCGGAGGCGCGCCATGAAAACAACAGCTCATCTATTAGAAAACATTAATTATTCTGAAATCTTTGAGAAAGTCTGCATGAAATGAAATCAAATGAACTCAATGTGAACATTGAATGCATTTGTTTAGATTTATTAGACTCGGTACTTTCCCCAAAATCGGCAGCTTATGTCGCTGGCCCGCTGGATTCTGGACTGCTATTTTACGAATTTTTGGCTAAAAGTAAATTTGATTTAAATATTCGAGAGTTGAACCAAAAGCGCCTTACCTCTTTTGCATGTCGGTTACGAGAAAGTCTCCCGTATCCAGTAATTGACCCAGGTCCCTTGAGAATTCCTAATTGGACAGGACACGATTATGGCCTCTTTTTCTTAAAAGTTATTTCACGTTATGTAAAAGAAGTGTGGTTTATTCAAGGGTGGGAGTATAGTCGTGGGGCCACAAAAGAGTTCAAATATTGCATTAGCACTGACATAATTTGCCTTGATGAAAGCGGAAACATGTTATCACTGGGCATTGGCAAAGAATTAATTGAGCAAGCGGTTTCGCATATTAATACAATGGGGATTGATGGCTCAAATGTAAGTATTCATCTTATATAGTATTGGTGTAACTACCTTAAAAGACGCAGTTACATTGAACTACGTCTTTATAATTCATTCGAACGCTCTACTTGCCCTTATTATTGAATGACTCGAAGAAATTAAAGGTATTAAAAAATACCTCTTTTCTGACTTCTTCTGGAGACCGAAAGGAATGGCATGCATGAGGAATCGGTTTAAAATGACCATAACCATTTAGCAAAGGTAGACAAATTTTACTACTATCCAGACTAATTCTCTGGTCTTTTTCTCCATGTACAATAAGCGTTGGCGTATGAATTTGCTGTAAGAGTGGTACGATATTACAATCTCTTAGATTATCTAAAAGTTTTTTCCCGACCTTCAAGCCAGACTTTATAAAATAGCCTTTCGTTTCTAGGCCGATTCTGATTTCTTCATTCTGGTAACGCGGATACATATCGCGATTAGGAAAGAAGGCCGGACTCCAGAAGGCCAAAGCTTTGACCTCAGGAAAGTGATCATACCCCATTATGGAAATAGTCGCTCCCAAACTGAATCCAACGAGGTAAATGTTTTCATCCTTAAGGGATTCCTTTTTTTTAAGGAATGAGATGGCGGAAATAAGATCTGCCGTTTGTTCTTCAAGCCCAGCATCTGCAAAGAAACCTTCGCTATCGCCACAACCTCTTATGTCAAAACGGAAAACGGAGAATCCTCTCTCTATGAAGTATTCATCGGCTTGAGAGAACAGTCCTTTCTCATCTTTATTACCAGTAAATCCGTGAATCATTGTGATAAACCTATGTCCATTATTCCGAGAACGACTGATAACTCCACTTAAAATGTCTCCATTTATATTTAAGAATTTGACTTTTTCCATATAGTATTTCTCCTCCTTACACATGATTTATTGTTATACAAAGAACAGCTGTATATATAATATATTAGCAGTTACTATTTAATTAGCAAGTTGCATTTCGCTAATGCATCAGTAATAGCTGTATCTATTATTAAATTTGCGTTAAAGCGACCTTCATATAAAAGTAGATCATCATCAATATGTAAGGTTGGGTTTTTTATAACAGCATCAAAGTGTGGTCCCTCACGGTCACCGTATGAGTAATTTCCTCCGAACCCAAGATGTATAGTCCCTAGCATTTTTTCTTCCGGTATAAAACGGATATCATAATCTTCTTCAATGTTCGGATTTAATCCAATTGATATTTCACACATATATTTAAGAGATGTATGACTTTCTACTAAGGATTGGAATAGGATAACATCCTTCGGATGTCCATCGATTTTAACTACTTCATCATTTTTTACCGTTATAATAATTGGTTTTCCCAAAAAGCCAACGTGTTGAATTTTATAATCGATAGCAACCTTGCCACTTATGCAGCGATTCCCGGAATCGGCTTGGAGTCGCTTATACCGTGGTAGTTTCATGACACCTTTCGTAAAGTTTGTGGATCCATTTCAAGTGTTACACAACAATAGCCCATACTTTTTTTGATATAGTTTGATTTTGTTCGGGACATTTCGGCCGCAATGTTCTATGGTAGCATTCCATGGGAGATTCGGCACATACCACGCTTTCCGAACTTACAACGCGCAAGCATCTGAATGCGGATGCTCTGTATGCCGAATTGCGCCGGCAGTTCAGTAAGGTGAGAGACGCCACAACGGGGTACCCACAAATTAAACTTGGTGATGTTTTAATGTCCGGCTTCGCCATGTTTTCTCTTAAAGACCCTTCCCTTTTGGCTTTTGATCGCAGAAGAAAGGTTGAGGAACACAATCTCAAGTCCATTTACGGCATGGACCAAATTCCCTCCGATACCCAGATGCGTACCCGACTTGATGTGATCCATCCCGATTTGTTGCGTCCGGCCTTCAAGGCAGTTTTCAGACAGGCCCAACGGGGCAAGGTGTTGGAACCCTTTGTCTTCATGAAAGGCTGCTATCTGATCTCCCTTGATGGCTCTGGCTATTTCTCTTCCGAAAAACTCTTCTCGCCCTATTGCTTGCAAAAAACGAGTTCCAAAACCGGCAAGACCACCTACCACCTGCAAACACTGGCCGCTGTCATTGTCCACCCTCTGAAAAAAGAGGTGATTCCCCTTCCACCCGAGCCCATCAGCAACCAGGATGGTCAGACCAAAAATGACTGCGAACGCAATGCCGCCAGGCGATGGTTAGAAAAATTCAGAAAGGATTATCCTCGTCTTAAAGCCATCGTCACCGAAGATGGCCTCAGTTCAAATGCCCCCCACATAAGGGACCTCAAAGCACATCGCTGCCATTTCATTCTTGGAGTCAAGGAGGGCGACCACGCCTATCTGGCCAGTTACCTCAAGCAAGCAGTTAAGGAGGGCAAATACACCGAATACGATATGCCCGACGAGGCCGATGAGCGCACCCACCATTTCTTCCAGTTCTTTAATAAAGTCCCCCTCAACCAGTCCAATCAGGACCTCCTTGTCAACGTCCTCGAGTACTGGGAGCTAAAGGGGGGTGAGTCCAAATACTTTTGCTGGGTTACCGATTTTAAGATCACCCGCAAAAACGCCTACCAAATCATGCTAGGGGGGCGTACTCGCTGGAAAGTGGAAAATGAAACGCTCAATACTCTGAAAAACCAAGGCTACAATTTTGAACACAACTATGGGCTTGGCCAAAAATTCCTCAGCATGTTCTTTGTCTCCCTCATGATGCTGGCCTTTCTCGTCGACCAGATTCAGCAAATCGCCTGTCCTGTGTTTCGTACGGCATGGAAGAAAGCAGGCTGTAAAAGGGAGCTTTGGGAAAAAATCCGATCCGCATTCCACTTCTTCTTCTTGGATTCCGCGGAGATGATCTACCGCCTGATCATCGCGGGACCGCAAAGAGTTCCGCCAATACCTACCATAGACACTTCATGACTCACACGCTCTGACAAGTCGTTTTCCTCACCATTTGTATCAATAGTTCATCTCCAAGCTATGTCATCAGGGATTCCAGAGAATCTTGGTGTCCACTTGCGTCCAATTCCTGTAATTTGGGTTAGACAACCAATATGTAAGAACGCGATGGCTGACAATTTTATGTCTCCAATGGCTTGATAATCGCATCTTCACTCAATGATCTCCAAATCCCATGCCCTTATTGAAATAATTCCGGGAATCGCTGCCACTTATGCTGTTTAACTCAGGACCAAATCCAACCTCTCCTAATGGATAATCGCCACCGGTTCCGGGCGAACAGTAATGGCCAGCCTCTAGAAAAGGACCATATTTTTTACCAGATTTCCGGTTGATCCTTGCTCGAATGTCTGTTCCGGCATTACTAGTTATCCTCACTTGCGTGGCCTTGCTTAATAACTGTCTTATTTTTATGCCAAGTAATTCACATGCGATTGGAAGCGGGTTTAATCTCTTTTCTAAAAACTGCGGTGAACATACAAAATTAGCCAATCGCTTTTTAAGACGATATTTTGCAATTTTCCTTTCGGGCAGATGCCATATGCCTGCGGTTGATAGTCCAAAGATGAAAACCTCATGAGAATTACTGGTCAGGATGTCTTTAATTTCAGAAGGCGGAGTTGATCCATCATATACAATTTGTTTTGCATAAAATGTTGCAGGATGTTTTTCGCATTCTTTCTTTATAGAGAAACTGAGATCAGAGAAATGTTCATCATGAATAAAAACAATGACTTCATCACTGCGAAGGCATAAAACTTCGTTAAGCAAAACTGGTATTCCGGGATAATCCATAACAAAAACCGGCCTAAGATGTTTGAGCTCTTGCTGTCTCTAAAAATTCTGTGATGATTTCGCTAATGGAATGATTTTCCTTTAATTTTGATACGATAAAACCATCGTCTGGGCCAGAAACTTTTTCAAAAAGATCGCCCAGGTCATTTAAAGTTAATCTCTTTCTCCCCGCCCTTAGTCGAAGCATGCTTTGATACCTTACCAATACCGACCCTCTATAGCTCAAAAGGGTGACTCCGTTTTTCCTGTCATGTGCCAAAAGAACACCTTTACGAAAATATCTTCTGATTGTCTCTTCGCCGTAAGGAATGAGTTTTTCCTTAATAATTGTATCTATACTGATTAATTCCAATGGTTTATCTTCAACCAAATCATTTCTCCTTTAATTATTTACTACAAAACACTACCGATTATTTGTCGTAATTGGCGATCAATACATATTGCTTGTGGAAATGTCAATAGAAAGTTGACAAAAACTTTAGTGATTGACAAATATATTAAAAAATTGTTATGTTTTGCTGGAAAATTTTAAGTCAAAAGGAGCGACGAGTGTTCAGAGCACCATGGGAAATCGAACCCAAATTAAGAAAAGAGTATCTCTATGAACTGGCGAGCATTATTAGAGATGTGCGTCGGGAAGCTCTGAGCCTTTACGACCCAGAAGAAGGTGATGGGCCGTGGAGCCTTGGATGCCGAGTATATGAGCGAACCATAAATACAATTGAACAAAAAGCAGTAAATCTGCCATGGCTAAGTGTGATTAGGAAGAGAAGTCTTTACTTCGTTATGCTTGTGGATGAAGTTCCTGTAAGATTTTATACAGGGCCGCCCGATAAGCCTTCTGCTCGCACGCTGAAACAAGGTTTTCCAGAAGTTTTATTTACCCAACTTGAATTGCCATGGGCAGAAAGTGAGTGGTTTTGGCGGATTTCGGTTGATACAGATCAAGATGGTCAAGTTTTAAAAATCACCGTGGCTCAGTACAACGAGAACGGCAACTTTCAAAATCCATGGGAGGTGCCTCTGTCTGAACCGATTCCGGCGATTACGCTTGTCTCTGGGAAATCTAGAGAAGCCGCTCAATTAGAAAAACCGCTTCTCATTCCGAAAGGGAGTGGCTTGTTGGGGGAGACCGAAAATGCCGGTTAATGCTGAGCGCCAGTTTCAGGGAGCACGACTCAGGCTTGCGCGAACATTCCAAGGATTTACTTTAGAAGATTTAGGCAACCAAGTCTCGGTTACACGCCAATATGTACAGCGTCTTGAGATTGATCCGGCAACCATCCCAAGTGACGATTTGCTTGCCGCACTTGCTGAAGCACTTCATGTAGAAGTCGGATTTTTGTTTGAACCGATGACAAGGGAGGTTCAGGAGGAAGTCTGCCACTTTCGTAGGCGGAAGACTACCCCGATGCACATCCGTCGAAGGGCTCTTTCGTACGGAACTATTTTTAACGCGATCCTCCATTATCTTGATCATAAATTTGAGTTTCCCGAGATAGACGCCCAGCTACTTCCAGCGGCTCAGACTTTCGAGGACATAGAACGCGCAGCTGAAAACTGCCGGATTCGCTGGGGACTGCATCTGGATGCACCCATTCAAAATATGATTCGCACCATTGAATGTGCCGGAGGGGTCGTTACCACTTTCAAGGGAGTATCTAATCATGTTGATGCCTTCTCATATGTCCACAGCCGGCCAGTCGTTGTGAGGAATACGGCAAAGCCTAGCACCTCGAGAGCTCGGTTTGATATCGCACATGAACTCGGTCATCTTGTTTTGCACCAGGGTCTGGAAACCGATGAGCCTCGATTTGAAGATGAAGCCAACCGATTTGCGAGCGCTTTCTTGTTGCCTCGGGTCGCCTTTATCAAAGAATTTCCCAAGCGCCAGCGCATTGACTGGGCAGAATTACTCAAAATGAAAGGTCGGTGGGGAGCAAGCTTGCAGGCTATTATAAGAAGATCGTATGACCTCGGTCTAATTGGAGCGGTTCAGTATCGGAATGCTCATGTATACATAAGCAGAAATGGGTGGAAGACCAGTGAGCCGGGAGAAGAATTGATTCCCGTTGAAAATCCGGAGATTGTAGCGAGCGGATTTCAACTCTTAGCAGAAAGTGGGATATATCCGGAAGATGTTGCAAGTGAGCTCCACATTACCGTGTCGATAATGGAAAAATTTGAAATACCCTTGCCACAACGGCCTTCGCCTGCGGAGTCACCGAACCTCATTTCTTTGGCAAGAGAGCGTGATCAACGTCGGAAAACTTAAATGCCAATTCACAAGAAAGGAACATATCAATGGCAAAAAATGAAAAGACTTCAAAAACGGTTGCATCAAAGGCTTCAAAGCTTCTCTCTAATCCAAAGACTTCAAGGAATGTGAAATCAGTCGCCGGTTCGGCACTGTCGCAGGCACCGGACAAAAGGGGAAGCAAGAAGAAATAGCAAGCATCTCTTTACAAAAAAGCGGCATGGAAAGTTATCCATGCCCTTGTTAATGAGGTCAATATGATAAAAGCTCCGGATATCCAAAAAGTAACCGAAGATATTCTAAATTATTGTCAAAGGGAAAAGAGCAAATCTTTTATGTTCGCTTCTATATGGCCTGAGTTAAAAGACAAGTACGGAGATTTTATTACTAAAGAAATATTCGATGCGGCAATCCAATTTCTTGTGGAAAATAATTCACTGAATGAAGTACGCCGCGGACATTATGTTTTCAAGTAATATTCTTAAGCTTTGATCTATCTCTTTTCTTGCGAACAGGAGAATTAAGAATGATCCCAGAATTAGGAACGATAGTGGTCCATAAACCCGATGAAACGGATCCAAAGGGAAGATATAGAGTTAGCTTTGATATGGGACAGGACGCTGAGAGCGAACCAGAATTCAAGCCACTTGTAGAAATAAGAATAGGAATAGACATTCCTTACGATCCAACAATGTCTGTTGCGCAGATTGAATCGACCGCTTGGAAAGAGGCGCATAACCTCCTTGCAAGGATAGTCGGGGGCGATTTAAACCTCGGTAAATGAAGTTATTGTATCAAACATACATAGCGATACACGAAATGGCACGCTGAGATGGCGATATGCGTAAGTTGCCTGTCTTTTTGGTTGACAGTTTATAAGCCAAAACAATCGGTATTTTCGCCTATATGGAAATAGGTAAAAGTGCCTGTGATCTTTTTTAACTGGCTAAAAAGAGAAAAGCTCGGGCTCACTTGAATTGGGCTTGGGCAGGGGATAGTTGGACCTGGGTTGCCCAGAGAAAATGGATTGTAGGGCAAATTAGAGGGGGTGGTTTTCGGTTCAAGTAAATGTAAATGATTTTGACATGAATCTGTCATTGGCTCAGGCACTCTCGTGGAAGCGACCCGGTTTTGCTTTTGGTCAGTTTTCGGGAGAGGAACGGCGGATATATTGGGAAAGCTGGCTTGCGATAAGCTTAATCTCATCCTGGTTTAAAACGGTTTTTTCGTATTCCAGGAAGGTCGGAAAATTTCTCGGATTAAGCACCCAGACCTCGACGCCTTTCGGCTGTCGCTCTATAAACCATCCCGGATAAAGAACTACCGGCCGGACTTTCATATTTTTCCCAATTGCCTGCTCTATAAAATCCCGCAGCCAATTGGCCTGGGCTTTGGCTTGAATTATTGGGTCGCGATCAGGCGCCATCCCGTTGATAACGATTTTCTCACCGTCATAAGAGATTTCGCATTGGCCTTTCATCGGCTTGCTTATGGTCTTGGTTTCAACGCTAAAGATTCCCGTGGAGCCCACGACCACGTGGTCAATATTAAAACCGTTGCCGATAACATCGTGAAAGATTCGATATCCCTTTTCCATTAAGGCTTCCAGATACTGGCCAACGGCCTTTTCGCCTTGGCTGGCCTGGCGCAAGTTTTTGATCTGCCGTTTGTAGGATCGAATTCGTATCAGAGAATATCCTGCGAGAATTATCGCAATCACTGTAAACACCATAGGTTGAGGCGGCATCTTAAAATACCAGGTGATCCATTCGTAAAGAGCAAAGCCGAAAGGCACCGATCCCATGACTGCCAAATTGGCTATTTTGTCTTCAATGATCTTTTGGATTTGCTCATCAACCGATTGGCCGGCATACCGAAGCGGGGGAGCTTTGAGTGGAGAACGTTTTGCGTTTTTACGGTTTTTGTATCTTTCAAACACGGCAACACCTACCTAAAGGAGAACTATTAATAGGACAACAAATCCCAGTTTGTCCTTTATAAAAAAACGTCACAAGCGGTGCCAACTATGAGGTCAATAATTGCGTTGCGAAATTGATCAATTTGGACAGCTGCCACACCGGCTTGTTTTAACGTTTCCACTTTTGCCAGATCAGCCTGTCCCTTTACGAACCATTCAAATTCGTCTTTTGTTAGCTCGCCCTCGGCAAGTTGATTGGTCCAATTTTTAAGATTTTCCTTTGTTTCGTTAATAAACGAATCCCCATCCTTAATGGCGGACTTCGCGTAGGTCTGCAGCTGTTCTTTGGCCAACTCGGGCAACTTGATTTTAAGGGTGTTTATGAAGGTATCAAAGTCAGACATTCCCGTCCTCCTTTACTCTTGCCCAGAGGATTTGATTTTCGCGCTTTCCAGTTCAATAATTTTGTTAAACGCGCTCGCTACAAGCCCTTTGGCATTTTCGACAAACACGGGTGAAAGGCGGGAATCTCTCTGCCATTTCTTCATGAACCCGCCCAGTAGATTTCCGTCAGGGTCTTTCAAAATTTCCCACTGCTTGGCTGAAATCTCGTTCTTAGGGCGCCACTTGGCGTATTCATAAGCCTTTTCAACTTCAATCATTAGGTTCTCAGCTTGCTTTTGATGTTCCGAGTAGGGCTGGATTGCTTTACTCATAAGGGCCAATGATTCCACTTTGAGAGAAACGGCTTGTTCGTATGCCTTCTGGTCATACAGCGAAATGGAGGCGCAGCTGATAAGGAGCATGGCCATTAGGGGATAAACGAACGCCAAGTGAATCCGGCTCGGAATTGGCGCTTTTCTTGCCGGTAGATTTTTTCTCATGCCCCCCTCCAGTATTCAGGAAATTTTCGGATCCTGCCTTGATAGATTAATATGGACATCCTCATAATCAATCAAATTACATCAACCTGGAGGTGAATACCAGAATATTTCCGCAAGAAAACCAGCTTGGGCAAACCCCGCCAAGGCGGGGCAAGCTGGATTTGGGGACTGCCTGGTTGGTTTTTTGGTCCCTGAAAATCGGGCCGTCCTGAGTGCTGGCAGGCTATAAGGCAAAATAATCGGTAGTTTTGCCTATACCCGAGTAGGTATTTTTACCTATGTTGAAATTGAAATAGGTAAAAGTGCCCATAGAATAGACAGCCCGGCATGGAAGTTCTGCAGACCATGGAATGACGTTTACTTCTTTCCTTTCTTTGAGGTCGTAGAGGGAGTTTTTGTCATCTTTTCCAGCGCTTCAATATTCGCAACGATTACCTTCTTGAGATCTTCCGTTTTGCCGCCCTCTTTTGCTGGTTTAACAGCATAGAAAAAAGCGAGTTGGCCATCTTTTTGGCACTGCGCCGCCAGCCCCAACACCATTTCATCTATCTTATAATCCTTTATCTGGTCACGGGCCTTGTAAAGATACGGCAACGCGGCCTTACACTCCTTTTCTCTTACCTTAACAAAGGCCATATTATTCAAGGCTAGCGGATTGTTAGGTTCTTTTGCCAGAATCTGCTCAATACATTGTCCGCCTTTAGCATTTTCGTTTTTATCCTTGGACTCGAGGAGTTTGAAACAATTTGAGAGATTGTTAGCTTCTCCGGCGTTGGCAATAGTAGCCGTTGTACCCAATACAAAAATAAAAACTACTGCGGCAGCAAATAGTCCTTTGAGCACGATAATCTCCTCTTTTTTGTCGGGTATCAATCAAAGTGTGGTGAAACGGATTCAGATGGTCAGTCTTATTTAGATCACGGTGAAGTTTGGTGCAAGCAGATATCGAAAGTATAGAAGCATGCTTAACTATAGGGTCTTTGGAGAAAATGGATTGTGGGGCAAATTAGAGGGGGTGGTTTTTCCGGCGAAACTCATTCTATTTTTTACTGGTGAATCCGATTGCACTCTTGGGTCTTTCGTCTTCCTTCAGTAATAGTTTGATAGTCTGGAACACAATCCTGAACTGCTTATCGTAGTTTTTCTCCATTGCTTCAATTTTCCTCCTGAGCTGCTCATGGGTTAGAAGCATTTCCCTGAGCTTGGTAAAAGTTTTCATAATCTGAATATTGACTTGAATGGCGCGTTCGCTTTTGAGAACGCTTGAGAGCATGGCTACGCCTTGTTCGGTGAAAACTAAAGGCAGATATTTTGCGTGTTTTCCCCGTCCCCTCTTTAAGGTCACAAATTGTGATCTTAAAGGATCATCACTGCTTGACATCACAATTTGTGATCTCCAATTTTCAAACTCCCGTTTATTGAGTTGAAACATGAATTCCTCGGGGAAGCGCCTGGGGTTTCTCCTGACTGCCTGATTTAAGGCTCGCGTCTCCACCTGATAAAGCTCAGCCAAATCGCTATCAAACATGACTTTCTGGCTGCGGATGTAAAAGATCCGGTTTTGGATTCGCTCGATTGGAATGACGGCCATGTCGTCTTTTGATTTTGCCATTGGTTTTGGTGATTAACCTGCTTATGTTTGAATTATGGCATAAGGAAGCATAGAGTCAAATAGCCCTGCGCTTGCCAAGGAAAGAACTATGGGGGGCGGTCGTGTCGGCCAGGATGGTGGTGAGCAGCAGATGTTTGTCCTTTGCCTGATCGCAGTTGGTGGCCACGGCCAGCGGTAATTCGCAGGCTGCCCTGAGCGTGGCAAATCTCTCGGGGGGGACCAAATAGTCATCGAACTCTTTAAACTGGCGCGAGCCCTCCACCCAGATGTCGCCGAAGCGCAGCGCGTTCTTCAGCTCGGATAGTACGCACAGCTCGTAGTAGCGCCGGTCGCTGCCGTTGTCGGTAATGACCAGTTTCTTCCATCGCTTTTTGACAAACCGGGTGGGAGCATCGGCGGGGACACCCTCGGTTCAGTAAAGACCAGGCTCATCACTGGCTGCGGGGTTGCTTGCCTGCCTCTTCCGTTTCCCTTTTGCGTGCTTTTCGCTGAACCGCTCGACAACTGCAAAAAAGACCGGCACAAAGGGGATCGCCAGGAGGGTGGAAGAAAGCATGCCACCGAAAACCACCGTGCCGATGGCCTGCTGATTGGCGGCCCCCGCGCCGGAGGCGTTGAGCAGCGGCACCACACCCAGGATGAATGCAAAAGAAGTCATGACGATCGGGCGAAAACGGCGTCGAGTCGCTTCCACCGCCGCCTCATTGATGGACAGCCCTTGGTGGCGCAATTCCCGGGCAAACTCCACGATCAAGATAGCGTTCTTGCTGGCTAGGGCAATCATCAGAACCAACCCCACCTGGGTATAGATGTTGTTATCAAACTGGCGGACGTTGAGCGCCAGGAGCACACCTACAATCGCCAGCGGCACGGTCAAAATAACAGCTGCCGGGCTTGTCCAGCTTTCATAAAGGCCCGCAAGCACCAGAAAAACCAGCGTCATAGAGAGCGCGTAGATGAAATAGGCGCGGTAGCCAACCTGCTTTTCCTGATAGGCTGTCGCTGTCCATTCGTAGTCCATGCCTTTGGGCAATGTGTTTTGTGCCAGATTTTCCATCAGATGCAACGCTTGGGTGGAACTGACCCCTGCCGCGGCCAGGCCAAAAACCGGCACAGCGGGATAGAGATTATAGCGGGTCACCAATTCCGGGCCCATTGTCCGGTGCATCGCTAAAAGCGTTCCCAGCGGCACCATCTGGCCCTTATTGTTGCGCGCATAGAGATTGTCGATATCTTCGGTGCGCAGGCGATAAGGAGCATCGGCCTGGAGATTGACCTGGAACACCTGGTTGAATTTGTTGAACTGGTTGACAAAGGAAGAGCCGAGGTAGGATTGCAGCGTGGAAAAAACCGTGTCCATTGATACTCCCAACGATTCAGCTTTGGTTCGGTCGATATCCAAATAGAGCTGCGGACTGCGATTGGAAAAAGTGGTGGTGAGACGTCGTATGCCGGACTGGGCCTGCCCGCGGCCAATGACCTCCAAAACGGCCTTTTGCAATTCAGCCAAGCCCAGATCGGTGCGGTCCTCGATCATCATTTGGAATCCCCCGGCCTGTCCCAGACCCTGGATGGGAGGAGGAACCAGAACCACCATTTCGGCGTCTTGAATATTCCCGACCTGGCGCCACAAATTGCCGATAATACGGTCCTGGGTGAGTTTGTCGCCGCGCTCTTTCCAGCTTTGATAGGTCACGAATGAGGTGAAAGTATTGGAGAGATTGGCCCCATCCAGCACCGAAAAGCCACCGACCGTGTCCCACGATCTGATGCCGGGAACCTTTTTCAGAATGCCGTCCAGTTGCTCCGTCACTTTTTTCACCTGCGGTTGAGCGGCTCCGCCGGGTAGCCGCCCGAGGATGATAGCGTAGCCCTGGTCTTCCGTTGGCAGGAATCCTTTTGGGTGAATTGCAAAAAACCAAGAGGCCGCGCTAATGATGACGATAAATACCACCACTGAAATCACCGGATGATGCATCATCCAGTGAACCAGCACTAGATATTTGTCCTGTGCCGATTGATAGAACCTGTTGAAGCCGCGGTAGAAAAAATTTGCTTTCTTCTGCTGATGGGGCCGGAGGTAGAGAGCGCATTGCACGGGATTCAAGGTGATGGCGATGACCGCACTAATGATTGCAGTGGAGGCAATCACCAAAGCAAATTGCCGAAAAAGCTGGCCCGTGATTCCAGGCAGGAAAGCCGCAGGTAGAAAAACTGAAGTCAATGCCAAGGTTATACCGAAAACCGGCCCTGTCATCTCCTCCATGGCTTTGATCGCCGCCTGTTTGGGAGCCAGACCTTTTTCGATATAGTACGATGTGCTTTCCACAATAACAATGGCATCGTCGACAACAATGCCGATGGCTAGAATCAGAGCAAACAATGTCGTGAAATTAATGCTGAAGCCGAGCATTTTCATGGCCGCAAAAGCGCCTACGATAGTGACCGGGATGGTTGTCGCCGGAACTAGTACGGCTTGCCAGTTTTGCAGAAACACTATGATCACAATGAGAACCAGGAACCCTGCTTCAAACAGAGTGTAGTAAACGGCGTTGATGGCTTCGCGAACGAATACCGCGGTGTTATACTGAGTGTCGTAAGCCATCCCTTGCGGAAAATCTTGGCTCATCTTGGCCATCGCCTGGTCCACCTCTCGTGCGGTGGTGATGGCGTTGGCTTCGGGCAGGGGATAAACCAGAATGAATGAAGACTTGTGGCCGTTCATTCGCGCAAAGTTGGTGAAGTACTGCTGGCCCAGGTCGACTCGGGCCAGATCGCGAACACGTACCAGTTGAGCCGTTTCATTTCGATCGGCCTTGACAATGATGTTTTCGAATTGCTCCACATCGGACAGCCGACCCAAGGTATTGATCGTCAATTGTAGCGCTTGCTCGCTGGGTACCGGGGGTGCTCCCAGCTGTCCGGTTGTCACCTGTACATTTTGCTGTCGCAGAGCATTGAACACGTCCTGTGTGGTCAGATTGAAAAACTTTAGCCGGTCGGGGTCCAACCAGACCCGTATGCTGTAGGGACCGGCTCCAACGACTCGGAGGATGCCGACCCCCGGCAGTCGAGCCAGAGGGTTTTGCAAGTTGATGATGGCGTAATTGGATAAAAATGTTTCGTCCAGACTATTGTCCGGTGAATACAGGCTGACGACCTGCAGCAAGTCCGTGGAAACTTTCTTGACCAATACTCCCTGCCTTTGAACCGCTTCCGGAAGCTGTGTCAGCGCACCGTTCACGACGTTTTGAACCAAAGTCAGCGAGGTGTTGAGGTCGGTGCCCACGGCAAAAGTGATGGTCAGGTTGTAGCCCCCGTCACTGCCACTGGTGGAAGAGAGATAGAGGGAGTTTTCCACACCGTTGACCGCCTGTTCGATAGGGATGCCAACGGTTTGCGCAATCACGTCGGCGCTGGCGCCCGGGTATTTGGTGGACACTTGAATGGTCGGTGGCACAATGCTGGGGTATTGCGTGACCGGCAGGATCAAGAAGCAGATCATGCCAATGACAATAAAAATAACAGCAATGACATTTGCAAGGATCGGTCGTTCGATGAAGAACTTGGAAATCATGATCCTACTTCCTCTGCGTCGGTTTTCTGAGAAGATCCACTTTCATTTTCTCCGAGGGGCTCCAGTTCAGTCTTTTCGGGCGTGACTTCGTACCCCGGTATGGCCTTGAGCAGTCCGCTGATTATGACAGATTCGCCTCCTTTAAGTCCTTTTTCGATGACCCGAAAGCCCTCCATCTCTGTACCCAGAGTAACACTGCGCCGTTCGACCAGATGCTTCTCGTTTACCAGCAAAACATAGGGCCCCTGCTGGTCAAACCCCAGCGCCTCCCGCGGAATCAACAGGGCAGGTTTTTTGCCGCCAAGCGGCACGCGCACTCTGGCAAACAATCCAGGTATAAGAGTGCCCTTCGGGTTGGGTAAGATGCCTCGAACAAGTAAAGTGCCGGTGGTGGGGGTGATACCCACGGAGGCGAAATCGAGCTGTCCTTCGTATGGGAAGCCTTTTTCGTTGGCAAACCCGACATAAACAGGCCACCTCTTATCGCTTGCTTGTTCCAGCGAGAGTTGGCTTTTGTTTATGACGCGGAGCAACTGTTTTTCGTTAATGGTGAAATAAACATAGATCGGGTCAATTTCACTCACTTCCGCCAGGATAGTAGCCTCGCCAGAGCCGACCAGGTTTCCCATGTCTTTCAAGCGGCGATCGATACGACCATCGAAGGAGGCAACAACTTTGGTGTAGCCCAGATCAAGTTTTGCCAGCTCAACTGCTGCCTCTGCAGACAGTAACGCAGCTTGGGCAGCATCCCGTTCGTAGCGCCATTGGTCCACATCGGTTTGGGAAGCGGCTTTTTGCATCAAGAGTTTAGAGTAGCGGGTATACTCTGTCAGCGCGTGCTGATAGCGGGCCTTTTGAGTGAGAAGGTCCGCCTTGGCCTGTTGCAGTTTGGCTTCATAAGTGTTTTGCTGAATGATAAAAAGGGGTTGTCCTTGCTTTACTCGATCGCCGTCGTTGAATAAGACTTTTTCCAGGTACCCTTCCACTCGGGCGCGCAACTTTACGGTGTTGACTGCCTGAGTATTGCCGGTGAATTCAAGATAGTCGATAATCTCGCGCCGGATCGGTTGGCTCACTGTTACCTTGGGCGGAGGCAGGGGCTTGTATGTATTGCTTTCCGTGCAACCGGCAATTAAGACAGTAATCAATAAAAGTATGTTCCAGTTTGAGTGCCGGAACTGAAAAAACAGCATCAGACTCTTAGTAGCCATTCTTTTTACTCCGTTGAACATCGATGCCGCAGCCCTCTATGCTACCAATCCGGCTTGCGAATAAAACCCTCAGGTCCCCCTGTGGTTTTATAAGCTGCCGGGGAAAGCAACTCTCCCCAATTCGTGCGTTGTGCCATTTCCAACTTGACAGCTTCGGAGACAAAATCATTGCCTTCCCGTATTTGCCAGCCGCCGCCCATGGCCCTGTAGACCTCGATGAGACTTTGGGATATTTCACCCAGGGTGGTGGACAGGCTGTCCTGCTCGTTCAGGAGAGCCTGCTGAGCAGTCAGCACCGTCGTAAAGTCGGTGATTCCTCCCTGGTATTGTAAGAGTGCAAGGTCGAGAGAGCTTTTTGCTGCTGCGGTGCTTTCTGCCAGTGCTTGGGCCCTCGCCTGCGTCTGCAGAAAGGCTGTCAATGAGTCCTCCACTTGTTGTTGAGCTTTCAGGACTGCGTTTTGATAGGTGATGAGCAACTCCTGGAAGCGGGCATCCTGCAAGCGAATCTGGTTACTGATCTGACCATAGTTGAGAATGTTCCACTGAAATGATGGCCCGAATACAGCAGTGTGGCTTTTCCATCCGAACATATCTCCCAAGGTAAAGTTACTCACATCGCTCGACTGAAAACCAAGTTTTCCGCTGATGGTAAAAGCCGGCAGCAGGTCTGCTTTTGCTATCCCGATTTTGGCACATTGTGCGGCAGCTTTTAGTTCTGCGCTGCGTATGTCGGGGCGTCGCCGCAGAAGATCTGCCGGAATGCCGACCGCTGCCTGCAGGGGAGGGGATGGAATCTCCGATGAGTTGCCCAGCAAGTCTGCCAAATGACTCGGTGGAATCCCTAGAAGTATGCTCAAAGCGTTTTTTGTTTGGCGGAGTTGAGTTTGCAGGGTTGGAATGAAGGCTTCAGTATTTTTCAGTAAGGTTTTCGCTTGCTCCACATCGCGTTGCGAGGTGGTTCCACTCTTGAATTTTTTCGTTGCAAGCTCGAGGCTCTCACTCTGGCTGACAACATTTTGCCCGGCAACGTCGAGGCGTCTTCCTAGTGTTCGCGCGATCACATAAAGATTTGCCACATCCGCGGTTAGAGTGACCAGAGTCTCGTCATAGTCAGCTATGGTGGCCAGCAAAGAGGCGTCGGCGGATTCGATGGTGCGGCGAAACTTGCCCCAAAAATCTAATTCCCAGCTTGTCTGGACCGCGATCTCGGAAAGAAAATATTCCAGGTTGGGGTTGAATGCAGCCTGTGGATTTCGTTGACTGGTATAGTTCTTTTCTAGATAACCAAGAGCTTGCTGTGTTTGCGGATAGAACTCCCCGACTGCAATCCCCAGTTGCGCCCGTGCTTCCAGGACGCGCACTCCGGCGATCTTTAACGATAGATTTTGCCGGTAAGCGGTCTCAATCAATTTATTCAATGCAGGGTCGCCAAAGACTTCCCACCAGTTGCGGTATGTTGCCGAATCTGTCTTCACATGGCAATCATCAGCGTCCAGCCAGTTTTTGGAAACCGCTGCCGGAGGGCGGGCAAAGTCCGGCCCAATCTTCATGCAGCCCGAAGGGAACAGTAAGCTTATTGTCAGTAGCAGGAACAGCCTGGTCGATATCATGGAATGCGGCATGCTGCTCGGCCAACTTGATCGCAGTTTGACAGCAGCGTGTATCGCAAGCACCGGTGATAGGTGCCTCCAAACTGAAAGGGTAGAGGGGATGGCCACCACTTCCAAGTCCTCATTCGTTTTGGGTTCATAATCTATGACGCTATGCCGAGTCATGACTGAAGTCAGCTCAAAAACGACGTAAGGCAAGATAGCCCGTAGGACCAGACACCTCGGCAACAGTCATCGCTCATAGGGGCAATTCTTATGCCTATTTCATTCAAGAAACAGCCAACGGCTGTCCCGATAGCGCATTCCAGGATGGTTTTGGCATCCGAGCGATTTCATCCGTGTGGATTGATTGAAAGGAGTGTCCAGAATGTGCTAATGTGTCCATGGACAAAGTAGACACAACTAGACACAAAGGAGGAGGACATGGAAGGAGCCGACGAGCGAGTCATACTGGACACGTTAGGGAAGTACGGGTTCAACAGGGTTATCGCCTGCGCGCTCAAGTTTATCCTGAACAATCCCTACGATAACATTGTCGTCGTGGATACAGATGCGCGGGTGCAGTTTATGGACAAGGCCTCCGAGATATTCTTCGGCCTGTCCCAGGGCGATGCCAGAGGGACCGATGTACGCGAGTACGCTCAAGACTCCGACCTGCTGCTGAAGGTCCTCGGCACGGGGAGCCCCGTGATAGGAAAGGTGGTCAACATGAAGGGGATCCAGAAAGTCGGCGCTGGCTATCCCATCATCCATGACGGCAATGTAGTCGGCGCCCTGGGCAGGATGCTTTTCCGCTCCATAGAGGAGGCACAAAAGGTCAACGATGACATCGCCAGGCTCAAGCAAGAAGTTCATTATTATAGGGAGAAGGAGCATAACGAACGGAGCTCTGAATATACCTTTGACGATATACTCGGCGTGAGCGCTCGCATGAGGGAAGCTATCGATTTTGGCAAGAGAATAGCCCTCATCGATACAGACGTTCTCATCGAGGGTGAAAGCGGCACCGGCAAGGAGTTAATGGCCCATAGCATCCACAGTCACGCTGATAAGAATAGACCATTCGTCAGGGTAAATTGTTCAGCGATCCCTTACGATCTTGCCGAATCGGAGCTCTTTGGCTACAAGAAGGGGGCCTTCTCGGGCGCCCTCTCCTCGGGCAAGACCGGAAAGTTCGAGGCGGCCCATAACGGTACCATCTTCCTGGATGAACTCTCCTCCCTGCCCCTTTCCATTCAAGCGAAGCTCCTGCGTGTATTGCAGGAAAGAGAGATAGAAAGACTTGGCAGCACGCGGACAGTAAAAATTCGCTTCAAGGTCGTGGCGGCTACAAATGTCGACCTGTCGAGCTTGGTCAGGGCAGGCAAGTTTCGCGAGGACCTCTACTACAGGATATCGAAGGCCGTAGTCCGTATTCCTCCTTTGAGGGAAAGACAGGAGGACATACCCCTTTTGATTGCCCATTTTCTCGCCAGGATTAACCAGTCCTTCGGGACGCGCGTATCCGTGGCTTCGAGCCGCGTAGTCGATATTCTCACGACTTACGAGTGGCCTGGTAACGTGAGAGAGCTGGTCAATGTCCTCGAACAGGCCGTGCTCAGGGCATTGAATGAAGACGGCATGCTCGAAAAGCACCTGCCCCCCGAGCTTATTTCACGAGTGCAGGGACCGGCCCTGAGAACCGAAGGCGGGATGGTGTCCTGTGGGGATGAGGAAAAGAGGCGCATTGTATCCGCCATAATGACCGCCAACGGAAACAGGCGAAAAGCCGCGGCCCTGCTGGGTATGCCACGGTCAACTCTGTATGTGAAACTCAGGCGATATAACATCGGCACGAAGCAGGAGAACCGATGACCCGCACCAGGATTCTCTGCCGAGAAACCTGACCCTTTCAGTTCCTACATTGCTGGGGGACAATCTTTTACCCATCCTAATTTGTTCTCATCAGGATCCCACGGATGCCCTGACGTATGATCCTCAAACTCCAGGCATGGAAACTGCCGACTGCTCAATTCTTCGGTAGCCCCTGCTGGTGGCGAGAAGGAGCTTAAAGAACTCCTGCAGCGGAGGTCCGATGAAGTCGACTTTGCCAAGTTCATTTCGTCTAATGTCACGATTTAGGCCACCTTATAAAAGTAGTCAACTGATAATAAAAGGAAAAATTCCATGGCATGGGTATTGCTTAATACTGTTTGCGGATGGTTCCCAGCAGAAAGGAACAATAAGGATGGCTGGGCAAGGGTCAGGAGACGATCAGATGGGTTGGCTTGAAATCATTAGCGTGCGCACCACGGAAACGGCTCAGAACATGGCTTTTCTGGAGCTTTGTCGAAAGCTTCGCCCACCGCCGAGCCAAGAACCATCGCCGGAGTTGAGATTTTATTGCAGCGTTGGCTACGAAACCGACCTCAGCGTCCACATGCATTGGCAGGCGGCTGCTACATTGCATGGCCCAAGCGCCTTCGGGCTCGAAGTTAGATCGATTCTCGGTGATTTTGGGCTGATAAGCCACACCCTGTGGAGAGAACCCGAGCCAACGCTGCAATAAAATTTCAACAATAATTGGCTGAAGCGATCCAGCCTGATCGCCGCCATGGCGCAGACTATGAACTGCATTTCCATGACAATGCCTTATTCTCAGAAGTCTGGACGGTCATGTCGTTTGCTGCTGCTCAGCTTTCTTCTGGCGCTGTTCTTGGTGGTGATAACCTGAAAAGCGGTGACCCGGGAGATTAGACCATGAAGAACACTCTTTTGGTGAGATCGCTGATTATCATGATCTTGTTGGCCATTGCACTTATTTTCAGTTTACTTGCCACGGGCTGTGCCCAAAACACGGCCTACTTATCGCCATCAACTGCCCAAAATGTCGCGGAAAGCCGACCAAACCTTCATCAGGTCAACGATCTTACCGAGCCAACTGCTGACGAGGAGAAAGAACCATTTGAGATCGCGCTGTTGCCGGAACAGGTCGAAGGATGCGCAACCAATATGGGTGGAGACTATACGTCACTCACTGGCCTTTGTGATCCAGGAGAGTGTTTCAACAACTTTTTAGCGGAAAGACCATAGCCATGAATCCAAGAGAATCACTCGATCTTCTTGCTGGCTCAGCCCTCTGTCTTGGGACTCTCCTTTTCTTTGTGTTTCAGGTTATGGCAGCTTCCGCTTCGCCCCTGGAGGTAATTCAATCCGGTACGGAGCGCGGCTTGCAGATCATCAAGACCTCGCTTTCTGGAGCAGGTCCCTCTCTCGATCAGCGCCGGGAAGAAATCCTCATCATCGTGGATGAGTATTTCGACTTTGGTGAGATGTCCCGGCGTTCCCTGGGACGCCCCTGGAAGGATCAATCACCCAACAAACAGCAGGAGTTCGTCGCACTTTTCAAACAACTGCTGTTCAACACCTATGTCAGTCGCATCGAGGGTGCGGCTACGCCAACGACTCGAATCGACTACGATCAGGAAAAGATCGAAGGTGAGCACGCCTTGGTGAAAACCCGGGCCATAAATGATCAAAAACCTGCAGTTCAGATCGATTACCGGCTGCGCGCAGAGAGTTCCGGCTGGAAAGTCTACGATGTGGTCATCGAGGGAGTCAGCCTGGTCAGCAACTATCGGGAACAATTCGCCTCCATTTTGAACAGCGAGCCTTTCGACAGCCTTTTGAAACGTCTGAGAGAGAAGGTCGCAACACAGGCAACATTATGACTACGGATCTTCGCAGTCGGAGACAATCCTGGAGCGGATGCCGGTGGGCAAAGATCCACCCAATGCGGAATCGATTCGGGTGTTCAATCCCCTTGCAGACCCACCAGCATCGCCTGCTTTTGGTGTCTTCTGACAGGGACTGTAAAATCTGAACATAAGACCTCCTTGCTACCCATATTCGAGTATTTCTGGTTCGTGGGCATAGAATGTCCACTCGCCATTTTTGTAGCTGTACTCCGCCTTGTAAATAAGCACTCCGCTGCCGGCCAATTCATGACGCTTGTAAATGTCTTTGAGCGCTTCCCGAATAGCCCGTTTGGTGGATTTCATTTTAACTACCGGAAACTTCTCCATGCCTTCTCCTTTTAATCGCTGTTTGTAAATGATTCTAAAGATGAATGGCTTTAACTGTCTTAAATAATTGCACATACAAGGCAGTGCCGCAAGAAAAGAGTAGATTACGCAAGAAAACCGGCTTGGGCAAACCCCGCCAAGGCGGGGCAAGC
>AMWB02019864.1_pt3 | contig 27854 bp, 28 predicted proteins | sample 200311 | NCBI WGS metagenome assembly AMWB02 (sample SAMN02737377, study PRJNA173069) | bioreactor metagenome | biome: anode biofilm in microbial fuel cells | place: USA: California | collected 2010-12-16 | reverse complement strand
CCGCCGTGGCGGGGGGAGAGGGGAGAGGGGAGAGATGGGCAGGTTAGGCGGAGCGGTGAGCCTCGCAGCAGGTCACGAGGTCGTGGGGCGTGAAGGTCTCCAGGTCGGGGACCGTGTAGGCCCACCGGGTGGATTGATAGCCGGCGTAGTCGCCCGTCCGTAGGGCGATCTCCGCGCAGTGGCGCACGTAGACGAGGACGAGCTCGGAGCATTTCCGCGCCCGGCGGAACGGGGTCGGCACCTGGCGCCGGATGCCGAGGGCGTAGAGGATGCGTTGGAGCGGGAGGACCACGGCGAGGGATGCCGTAGAGATCCACCCGTAGCGGCCGCCCTCCTCGTCGGCGATCCAGGAGAGGGCCTCGCGCAGGACGGGCGCCTCCACGTCGGGGGAGTAGACGGCGAGGTCCCGACGGTCCCATGCCGCACGGTAGGACGAGAGCGGGTTGAGCCGGACGGATTCGAGGGCTTCGAGGTTGAAGAGGCCTCCCGCGCCCGCGTTGCGCAGGACCAGGCCGGAATGGTTCCAGTCTCCGGCTGAGAAAAACCTGATCGCCCGCGAGATCCACCCGTAGCCCCGGACACTCCAGACGTCTCCGGGGCGGATGTCCTCCCACCGGGTGACGCGGCGCACGTCAGAACCTCCAGGCGAGTCCGAGGCGGATCTCGCCCGCGTTGGCTACCCGGGGAAGCGGGGCGAAATCCTGGACGTGGACGAACCCGACCTCGGTGACGGTGAACAGGTGGTCCCCCAGGCGCGCCCGGAGTCCCGCAGAGAGATGGAGCCCCGTCGCCGAGGCGTCCCCGTACCAGACGAGGGAGGGACCCGCGGAGAGGTAGATCACCGCGCGCTCGCCGGGGTTGACGAGGTACCGCGCGTCGAGGTCGAGCCGGTTGTACTCGACCTTATCCACGGTCCGCTCGGTGAACTGGTGGCGCACGAGCCACCGTTCGATTTTGGCGGTGTCTCGCGTGTAGGTGACGGCCGCCGCGAAATGGGGGGCGAGGTCGATGTCCAGGCCCGCCCAGAGGTTGGCCTCCAGGTCCACGGTGGAGGCGAGGAGGTCGCCCTGCTCCGCGACGAGGACCTGGCCTAGGCCGCCGGAGAGGGTGATGGGGCCGGCCGCAGATGCGGCGACGGCGAGGAGCAGGGACACGATCAGGACGCAGACTCGATGCATGGGATCCTCCTATCGGATGTATTTCTCGGCCGGGCTCCCTACCGAGTCCCGGCCAAACCAAACCGCGAACAGCGCCGTCGCGAAAGCCCCCGCGAGGAGGACCCACTCGGACGGCGTGACCGATTGCAGGATGCAGAGCGGACCGGCGGAGTCGAGGCACCTCGCGGCCGCGGCCTGGAGGATGGCGTAGACGGCGATCCACCAGGTTGCGATGGCGCTCTGCGCGCGCTTGGACCGCCACCACGCTTTTGCGCGGACGGTGCGGCTGTACTCCGGCTGTCTCGGCGTCATGGCGCCCCCCCTCTCGGCCAGCGGAATCCGAGGACCTTGGACCACGGAAACCGCGCGCTGGAGACGCGGTCGCCCTGGTTGCCGCCGAGTGCGACGATGGATCCGTTGAGGGCCTCGACGACAAACGCGACGTGACCTGCAGCGGGGTTGTTCCCGCGCGAGAACACGACGACGGCGCCACGACGCGGGGAACATGGCTCACCCCATCCGAGGAAGTCCCTCGCTCGCGCGCTCTTTGGCGAGCGGACCCCGGCCTCCTCCAGACACCAGCAGGCGAAGGCGGCGCACCAGGGAACCTCGTCCGAGGTCGCCTGGAGTGTCGTTGCGCCGTGATATTCCACGATGCGCGGGTTAGCTTCCGGGCCGGGGATCTCGTTGATTCCACGGCCGAGCTCCTCCTGCGCGATGTCGAGCCAGGGGCACTCGGGATGGCTCATTCGGGCCTCCGCACTCGCTGGCCTTCCGCGAGCCACTGGAACAGATTGTCAAGCCGCTTGTGGACGGCGTTGACGGACCCTTCCACGCGCGCCACGTCCACTTTTGTGGCGCCGTTGTGGTCGTGGTCGCGCTGGCACGTGGCCTGCGCGCGCTGTACGTCCTGGATGAGCGTCGCGAGATCCCTGTCCGCCTGTTTGAGGGACCGAATCTCGAACCAGAAAACTCCTTGGGCCAGCGTGAGCAGCCCGGCCACGGCGGCCAGTAGCAACGAAACCCACGTCGAGGTCGTCATGCCCCCCCCTTACATTCCAGTGTCGCGCTCCGCGCATGCAGCCCGCGCGGTGATCGTCCCGGTGTAGGTGCCCGGTGCGAGGTCATACGCCCAGTTCCCATCCGCGTCCACTGCCGCCGCGATGACGGCGACGCTCGCGCCGGAGAGCCGTGTATCGGACTGGACCGCTATGGGTACGCCCGTCGTGTCCGCGCATGAGGACCACGACGTGGTGCCCGTGGCCGTCGCGCCGTTGACGTAGACGACGGTCGTGTCGGCACTCGCCGTCCCGGACGCACAGACGCACGGGCGCGAGGACGAGAAGGCGTCGGCGGGGGTCGTGATCGTCACCGTCGGAGCGGTGCTGTCCGAGACCTGGTAATACTCCACGAAGGCCCCACGCGTGAGCCCACCTGTGTCGGTCACGGGGGAGGCCGTGCCCGCGATCGTCACCGTCCGCGCCGTCATTGTGGGCGCCGAGGAGCGCATGACCGCGTAGGGGCCGGTGCCTCCGGTCCACGTCAACACGGCGTCCGAGCCGGACTTCGTCACCGTGAGGGACACCGTTTGAGCGGCCGCCGGAAGAGCCACGAGAAGGCCAGCGATTGTCAACCAACGCCTAACCACCATCAACACTGCCATTCTGTCACCGCGCCTTTCCGTTCATCACCACGCTATCCTTCCCTGCGCAAGCACGGGCTCGTCTACCACGTAGACAGCGCCGCACGTTTCCATGTGTTCGTAGCTGTACACACGTAGATATAATCAGCGGTGATACGCACTTCGCCGAGCGTCCCAGTGTCCGCGGCGGATGATGGGGCGGTATCCAGCGCAATCATATTGTACCCATTTGACCACATCTCGCCACCGTTTGTAGCCCTAAATTTGCTCGTTCCACCAACCTGCGCATCAATCAGATATTGCGCCCCGCTTCCAACAGTTGTTTCCGTGCGGTTGATAAGCAAATCCGTATGGGCCGCAGAACCGCTCTCGTTCACGGTGGACGCTATCTTCATGCCCCCGTTGCTACCGCTTGACGCAGTAAACGATCCAGTTGCAACCTGCGCCGCGAAGCGCCCCGCCGTGGAAAACCCCCTGCTGTTAATGTCAATCGTGTAGTTGTTGGCTTGGCCTTGTATGCCCTGCAAATGCGGCACGTAGACTGAATCGCCAATCGACGCGGATCCGCTAGCGGTCAAGTAAAACTTGGATACGCCTCCGACTTTCGCATTGATTATGTAGCTAGTCCCAGGCGATGCCGTATCTGTCATGTTGATTTCTAGGCCCGTATCATTCCCGCTTGTGGCCTTATTTGTTGTATAATTCAGCACGAACGCCGCCTCATCCCCAGTGCTGTTATCCAGAGTCGCCGTGCCGGTCATGTACGCACCATTCACCGTAAGGGTGAGGCCGTTCGTGCTGGTGGCTCCAGCATCAGTAACTGTCTGCAACGTCGGCGTCGCAGGCGTCGCTGGCGTCGCGCTCGTCCACGCCGATCCGTTGCTCGTCATGACGTTCCCAGATGTACCGGGAGCGGGGAGGCGCGGGTCCAGTTCCTCGATGGGCGAACGCATGACCTCCTCGAACCGTGCGTCGCCCCCGTCGTAGATGAGCATAAGCCACGCACCCGCCGAGGAGGTAAAATCGGAGGCCAGACCAGGGAACACCGACTGGGTCAGCGTCACGTTTGCATCCTCGAACTGCAACATGACGAGCGTCCCGTCCGCAACACTAATGCCCACGGAGAACCCTGTCGGCGCGAAGGCCGACGCAGAGGACACGCGCACGATGGGGTGGTCGATAGACAACGTGGTGACCGACGGAAGCGGGGACCAACCAGCAGGAGCAAATGTCAGCGCTTCGTGTACGGTCACATCATCAAGCAAGTCGAGTGGTGACACCATGTAGGCTGTGCCGCTCGACGCATTGCTCGCCGTGATGCACGAGGTCAACGACTCCACGCGCACGAGCGCCGCACCGGGCGCCTTCTCTACCGCCGCTACCGCTCCGCTTGCCGTTGCGTAGGCACCAGGACACCAGGCATTCACCGCCGCCGCTAGGTTCGTCGCGGTAACAGCGTTGCTAGTCTGCGCGGCGAAATGTACGCCTTCCGTCAGCAGATAATACGCTTCGGTCGGGAGATGCTCGTCCACGATCACGCGGACGGATTGCCCGTAGAGGCTCGCGTAGGCCACGATGGTGAACCCCCGCGTGCCTACACCTCCACCAAGGTAGAGGTCGCCGCCCGTCGTGTGGGTCGTCGCGAGGGGATACGCCCCCTGCGCGGTGATGGACGTGCCCTCTGGCTCCACGTCCGACGTAGCTGTGCCGCCGAAGGCGGCCCCGGACGAGAACGTCTGCCGCGCGGCCCACTCGTTGGCCTCATCCGTCTGCGCGTAGTCAGAAAGGTCCTGGTCTCCCGTGTTCGTGCCGCTGATGTTATTCGCGCTGAACGTCCCGCCGATGCTCACGGACGGCGAAGCACCCCCCTGCCCGGAAATGAGCGTCTGCGGTGTGCCATCTGGTTTCGCTACGGTAACACGAAGAAGACTGTCACCCGTCTCCGCATAGCCGGCCATGTAGCCGAGGTAGGTGCAACCGTAGCCGTGAATGGATTCGAAGCCGGCCCATGCGCCGAACCCGCTGTTGTAGGCCCCGTCGACGTTGTGCCAGAAGGCGTTCAGACCGTACCACGCATTCCGATTGCCAAACTGGTGAGAGTGCCCAGCCCCTGCGCCGTAGTAGGAATCCCCCGCGGCGGTCGTGATGGAGGCCCCAGCCCCGCCGGACCCCACGACCGTGGTGTCGTGCGCGGTCGTGACAGCCGGCGCGATGCCGTTGCCGACCCAGACGTTGTTTTCCACCTGCGGGGCCGTGCCGTTGCCACGCCCGACGGAGACCAGGTTCGGGGATAGGACCAGCGCGAGATCCCCGTCGATGTCGAGATAGGCCCCGGTCGTGCCCGCCACGTTCCAGGCCGCTCCGAGGGCCGCGTCGGCGACGGCGTCGAGGTAGGTCGTGGTCGTGTTGTCGCTGATCGTCCCCACGAGGTAGCAGGGGTACGTGCCGCCCGCCACCGTTCGATAGATCTTCCGCGCCGTCACTTCGCTGGGCCCCACGGGGATCCCAGAGATCCGGGCGGAATTTGACGACAGCGTCGCCGACCATCCGACGCCGCCGTACCCCGGAGCCGATTCTCCGTATGGCGTCACGTAGGTCACGGCCCACCAGTATCCACCTGTCAGGGGGCCGGCCCCTTCCGCGACGACCGCGCCGGCGGCCACCGTCGGTGCCGCCGTCTCGTGTAGGCGGATGGATCGCGCTAGCAAGTCGTACCACCCGAGGTCTACGTCCTCATCCGCGCCGGAGTAGGGGACGAGCTGCTCCGCCCAGGACGGCTCGGGCGTCGTCTCGTGCGGGATGGCCGAGTTGAGGTTCACCGGCGAGGTCGAACCGAGGAGGTATCCGACCGGCGTGGAGACGCCGGAGTAAAAGCACGAGAGCCGGATGTAGGAGCCCTCCGGGACCTGCCAGTAGAACGCCCCGGCGGGCACTGTGTCGGAGCCCACCACTGTGGCGGTCGTGACCCACGTACCGGCCGACGGGTTGGATTGGTGCGATGGGTCCGTCGATCCATCCACGGCGATGGTCAGGTAGGCCGACGGGGCCGGGCTCGGGATCTCGCCCTCGGGGGTGCGGACCGAGTAGTAGACCACGAGGTACGCGGCGGCCGTGTGGATCGACAACAGCGCGAGGAGGACCGCGGTCAGGACGGCACGGCGGATCATGGGCAGGCCCTCCCTAATTCTGCCTGTGGGCGGTGACGCGGTAGTGAAGGCCCTCGCGCCACGCGCCGCGATGGACGAACCAGAACGCCTTTCGACCGTCGATCACGGCGAGGGTGTCCCACTCCATGACGCCAGGGATGTAGCAGGCCTCGACGTGGTACTCCAGGAACCAGGTCCCGTCCTGGGAAGCGAGATCCACCCATCGGACGACGGCGTCTCCATCCTGCGAGGGGTGGACCGTCACGATCACCGGCAGGTCCGCGACCGCCTGCGCCTGGGCCAGCACTGAGACAGTCATGAGAACCGCCAGCACCAACAAAATCCGCCTTCCCATCGTACCCTCCTAAATGTCCAACGACTTCGCGTTGTGCGCGAGGATCATTAGGTCGTCGGAGCCGATCCAGTAATTCCGCGTGCTCGTCTCAATGGAGCCGACCATGACCTCGCCAGAAACGACGACCTTGGAGTCCAGCGCGTAGGGCGCCTCAGACCCGTACCGCCACAGTAGGGCGCCGATCTCCAGCCCTCCGACGGTGCAACGCGTACACGCGCTCGGAATGCGCCGCCGCCCGTGCCGGTAGAGGAGATGTTCCTCCGTCGCGCCGAGAAATCCGCCGAGCACGATGTGATAGGCGACGCGGTGGATTTTGACATCCCGTATGCTGGCCGGCGCGTCCTGCCCATCCGGGCCTACGCCGAGGACGGACATACCGACCGCGAGATCTCCGAGAGCGACGGTGTCTCCGTCGGCAAGCCGCAGGCGGGAGGAGAGGAGGAAACAGGGCAGGTCCACGTCCCCGCTCGGCACCGTGGGCCCCGCGCCCGTGCCGGTGTCCGTGTGGTCGTCGATGACGATCTTCCACCACTCCTTATTCCCGCTGTCATCTGCGCCCACGATGTAGGCGCGGCGCGTACCTCCAGTGACTTTCACGAGCCGCACATCTCCGACCTCTACTCCAGACAATGCGGGGAGGGACGCAACGGCGGTCAGCTTGTCGCCGAAGAGCTTGCCCCCTCGAAGCCTCATGGCTGAGTCACGGTATTCGAAGAAATTGTTCAGCGTCTCGTAGTTCGTTCCATCCGTCACATCGGACGCCCTGGCGTCCAGGTGGGACGAGCTGTTCTGCGCGGCCATGACCGTGGCGGCGGCGACCTGCCCGTGGAAGTCGAGCGCGTTCTTGACATCCAGCGCGGTGACGAGGAGATCCTCTCCGTTCGTCGTGTGCTGCCACACGCGGAACTTCCAGCCCTTCGTCCTGTACGACGTGTCATTGGTAGCGAAGCGCTCTTGACGCGGGCCGAGGACGCAGACAACGCGGCGCTTGTGGATCTCGAATTTGTAGGGCAGGTGGTCCTCTGCGACGAGCGCCGTCGAGAGGGTGTAGGTCTCTACGAGCGAGGCCGTCCCGCTGCCGTTGACCTTGTAGAGGGAGACGGAGGTCGAGCTCGTGAACTTCCAGTAGTAGCCATTGTTCCCCGAATCGTCGAGGAGCCCGAACGCGGCAGACGTGTAGCCGGAGAGGTAGCCGTCGAAATGCACCCCGCACCGCTGGGCGTGAAGCGGGACATCGAGACGCCCGCCCCAAGGGTTCGAGGTGAACTCCAGTTGATGGAGTGTCGTGTTATAGGTCGCCAGCGTGTAGCCCGCCACCTCGAGCCAGAGGGACAGGCCGACGCCCTGGCCGTCGTCCCCGGCGCCCCCGGTCGTGCTTGCGGTGTAGTCCAAGCAATACGAGCCGGTCTGGTCGTGGCAATCCTCGATGGCCGCCTGAATGGTCACGCTCGCGTTCGGCTTGTGGTTGACGGTGAACCGGCACGTTCCCGATGAGGCGAACGGCTTGATGTTGATCGGGGCGTGTTGCTTGTAGGTGCCGTCAGGCTGTTTGACTTTGACGTGGAGGCGCCTGTATGCGGCCTTCCCGGCCCCGCTCCACGTGGCGGTAAACACGGTGTGCCGCTTGTTCTGGTCCTCCGTCGCAAGGACCGGAGTCTCGGGTGCCGACGGGAGCGCCGTCCCCGCTGTGTGTGCCACGTCCGAGGATGCGACGACCTCGGAGGTCCGGTTCCGCACCTTGGCCCGGCAGGTCAGCGCATCACCCCGGAACGCCTTCCGCCGGAACGTGTGGACCTTCGTGGAGCTTGCCGCCTTGGCGAAGGTCTTGTGGTGCGAGACGGTGCGCGTCGTGCCGGAAATGGAGACGTCGAACTCGAACGTGATCTCCGTCGCGTCGCCCGTCCAGCCGACCTCGAAGAACACGTCGCACTCGACACCGTCGGTGCCCTTGAGGTCATGCTCGGAGGACGTGACCGAGAGCGTGATCCCGGAGGGAGGCGTATCGTCCGAGTCTGGGATCGTACCCGAGTCGTGGATCGCGGACCAGGAGGAGAAGAGGGTCTTCGAATAGACGGATCGAATCCGTGCGATCCAGGCCTTCCGCGCCGCGTTCTCCAGTGTGACGTGAAGATCCAGCGACGTGACCCCCGCGGAGACCTCGTCCGCAATGTCCCACGCGCCGACCTTTTTCCAGGACGCGGGGGCCGTGGCCGGGTTGCTCGACGTGCCCGAGGCCGCCTTGTAGAGCTGGAGCACAGCCCCGGTCGCGTCGGCCGGTATGCTCACCGTGACGATGGCGCCGCGCTTGATGTACGTGACACCCGTCACCGATGGAGCGGTAGGGGCGACGAGGGCGGAGGCGCCGGCCGTGAAGTTCCCGGTCGGTGCCGTGAGATCGAGGGCCGCCGTCCGCCCGTTGTTCTCGACCTCGATCCGGTCCACATGGCAGGAGTCGCCCTTGTAGAATTTCCCCTTGACGGACACGACGGCGGTCGTGTCGGCATAGGCCGCCTTCGCGGTGCCCTGCCAGGATTTCCCCGTGGTGGAGTTGGTGACATAGACGCGGACCTTTTGCTTTACCGTCGAGGCCGTCAGGCCTACCGTCACGTAGCACCCGCACTCGATCCCTGGCGTGCCAGGGAGGTTCTCCTCGGGCGACGAGACGGACGTAAATGTGGGCGCCGTCGGGTCGTCCGGATCGCCGTCGCCGGTCTCCACGGTGGTGGAGGCCTCGTCGGAGTAGGCGGACATTTTGCCGTCCTCGTAGATCGCCTGGACGGCGTACCACGCCTGCTTTCCGACGCGCGTGTACACGGGCCCGCCGTTCCCGTCGTCGCCGGACGGCTCGGGCGGCCAGTAGTAGTACCCGTCCGTAGCCATCTCCGGATCGCGCCAGGTCGCCTCCCCGGTGGGCTTGTCCGGGTCCTTTCCGCCGCGCCACTTTTTCAGGTGGAATCCGAGGAGACGCCCCTGCAAATCGTCCTGGTCCCACTTGAACCGGACGCAGTACAGGCGGCGCCTGTAGGCGCCCCACACCTCTGGGGGCCCGGCCGAGATCAGGCACGGAGCGCCCTTGCGGTGCGTCGGGTAGTCGGCCGCTGGGTAGAGCGTGCGGAACATGGCCGGCTCAGTTCCGTCCACCTTGTAGACCTCGAGGTCGGACGGAGGCGGAGGGTCAGAATCATCCACGGCCTCGTCCTGCGTCTCTCCGTCCCCCGTGCTCGCTGCCAGGCCCGTCTTTTCGAGCAGGGTCAGTGTGACCGTGGACCGCGCGGCAGAGTCTACGGAGCGCAAGGGCTCCGACACGGCGATCACGTAGAACGTGGTCACGACACCCGAGACGGTCCGGGTCACCTCGTCCCAAATCTCATACGCCGTGCCGTCGTCCTTGACGGTCACGTCGAACTGGCGGCGGCGGTAGCCGAACAGAGAGTACGCACGCTCCACGATCTGCTGGAGCCATGAGACGGAGTCCACATAGTCGCTCGAGATGTCGAGCTTGTTCTCCGGGTAGACGAGCCCGCCCTTTCGCGCGTACTGCCCCTCTTTGACGCCGGTGGCGGTGACGTAATTGTAGAACCGCTCCCACAGGCCGACGCGGGACTCCTCCGCTACCAGGTCGTCGATGTCTTTCGCCGTCACGCCGCTTTTCGATTTGTTGCGCCCGAGAAAGTAGTACTTCGAGGGCGTCGCGAAGAAAACCGCGCCCGCGATCGCGGCCAGCTCCGCGAGCGCCTCGCCGACGTTCTTCCCGCCAAAATCGGCATAGGGCACCAGGTCGTCGGTGAATGCGTCGAGGCTGATCTCGTAGTAGCTGGAGGTTATTCCGCAGTGCCCGAAGAGGAGCGCCACAAGGGCCGCCGGCGTGAGGTCTCTGTAATACGGCGTGGTGCAGGAGGTCCCCGTGTCGTAATCGTACTTGCCCTTGAGCCTCCGCTTGAGGCGGATCTCGTAGGCGCTGAGGGCCCCGTCGGTCGCCTGCGTGTCCTGGATCTCTAGGTCCTGCTGGAGGACGTTCCCGTTATCCTTGAGTTTCGTTGCCTTGATCACGTCCTCTGGGACGATTTGGAGGCTGGCCGTGGCGACCTTCGACGTGAGCACGCGGCGGTTGTAGCCTCCCCCCGTTGCGGCCTTCCAGAGGAGGCCGAAGGGCCGGATGTTGTAGGCCCCGGACGCGGGAGTTCCTGAGACCGTCAACGTCGTCACGCTTCCAGAGGTCGCCGTGTTGGCGGTGATCGCAAAGCACGTTCCAGCCGAGTCCACAAGGACGTGGTTGACGAGCTCGTTTGCGGCGTAGGTGTCCACCGTCGTGGCCGCGAACGTGTTGAGGCTCCCTGTCCCCGTGCCGCTGTCCGAATGCGACGGGATGCCGCGGCGGACAAGGGCGGCGTTGTAGTGCTCCAGGCGCTTCAACTTCCCGAGGAAGGAGGCCTGCACCTTGGCGGTCTTTGTGTCGAAGGTCACCGAGCGCGGGTCGAGATCACCCACCCACCGCAGCACCCCCGCCTTCCAGATCTGGAGCACCCAACACCCATTCCCAGCGGCCTCGTCGTAGAACTCCTCCGGGTCCGGGGTGGCCCACTGCGTCGCGTACCACCCGGACGTGTTGCGGAAGGTTACGTCCACGTCGCCGGCGGTGACCTGGTTGGCGTCGTCCTCGAGCTGGAGCGTGAGGTCCGGCAGGCTCTCCGCGCAGTAGGCGTTTTCCCCGGTGGTCACGTCATAGATGGTGCCGGCCGGAGAGATGAGCTTGATCGCGATGGCCATGGTCAGTCCAGCGCCTCGGGCGCGCTGTCGGTGGTGACCAGTGCGCACGTTGTGAAGTCGATCTCGCGATGGAGCGCGGTGTTTTTCGCGCCCGCGCGGTTCGGGCCCGTGTCGTCGGCGACGCGGACTTTGACGTAGGTCGATCCCCCGTTGGTGGAGATCTCCAGGTAATTCCCGCTCGTGAACCTGTCCGAGAGGACGGTCTCCAGGTCGGATGCCCCCGTGTCGCCCGTGAACTTCCCGTCTGGGATCGTGAGGCTCACGAGGTAGTGACGATAGAACCCGAGGCACTCGTCGTCCCTCGTCCGGTCTAGGAGTTCGCGCTCCTCGACCACGTCCTCATGGGAGATTTCCCAGGAGATCATCGTTTCGGACGTGGGCGCGTAGGTGTGTTGTACGACGCCGCTGGAGTTCTTCGCGCGGAGGCGAAGCGAGAAGCTCCACATGATGGCGGTCGTCATGTCGTCCTCACGGAGCCGATCCGGGTGACGCGGCGGGAGACGATGGAGCGGTCATAGGCGCGGGAGGCGCGCCGGCGCAGTTTCTCCAGGGCGCGGAGCTGGGCCTCGCCGGCGAAGCCCCCGATCACGCTGACGTGCTGGTGGATCGTCGCCCCTCGGGAGTTCTGGGTGTGGTAGTTGTTGAACGTGGGGGCGTGGGCTTGAGCGGGCCCGCGGAAGGCGATGCCCGCCAGGCGTCCGGCAAAGCCGGCGGTGATCCCCCGGTCTAGGAAGGACAGCATATCCCCGCCCCACTTCTCGCCCCACCGCTGGCCCACGTCGTAGGCGGCGGCGTCGTTCGTCGGGATGTCGAAGCCGCCCTTCTTGAAGTCCGTCTCTTGGATCGACTTCACACGCGCCATGCCCGCGAGGACGGCCGCGGCCGCGGCGGCGGCCTTCACCCAGACGGGCCCGGGCGTTTCGGCGAAAGCCGCCTGGGCGCCGGCCCACGTCTGAATCACCGTGGAGGCGATGGCCAGGGCCTTGTTGTTCCCGAAGAGTGCGGAGGCGGCCCCGAGGAAGTTGGCCGCAACCTCCATGTTGACTTGCGTTTGAGCCGCCGCCTTCTCCTTCTCAATTTCGATTTCGGTTGCGGCGAGTTCCGCGAGAATCTCCTTCCTCTGCGCCGCGTTCGTCTTCTGCATTAGGAGGATCTGCATCAGCGTATCGCGGCGGGAGCGCAGCTCGTCGGCACGGAGCCCGCGGAGCCCTTGGGCCTGCACCTTCCGCAGGGCCTGCCAGGTCCTGCCCTCGGAGGAGACCCGATTCGATGCGCTTTCCAGGTCCTCCCGGCGCGCCACCTGGAGGCCCTTCAGGTAGTTTTCGAGGACCGCGGAGGATTCCTTGAGCGCATCATCCGAGCTCCCCGTCGCGGCGGAGGCGAAGGCCTCCCGGATCTTCTGCATGGCCTCCACGGCCTCGAGGGCGGCTTCCTCGGCCCCAAGGTTGATCCCTTCGCCGAACGCTTGACCTGCGGCTTTCGCGCCCTTGCTCACTCCTGCGGTGCCCGTGCTCCACGCTTCTGTGATGCCGTCCAGGATCTTCTGGGCCTCTGCATCCGCGGCGGCGAGGATGGATCGGCGATGAGCGAGCTCGGAGGCGAGAAACCGCTGTTGCGCGTCCGCCCCCTCCTTCATCCGCACGACCAGGGATCCGGCCATGGCTGATGCCTCGGCGGGGATCATCATCAGGTGCGCGCCCCATTTGATCGTCCCTGCGATGACGGTCCCGATTGCGTAAGAGACCCCCTTCAGGGCGGGAACGAGCACGGGCTCGAGGACGAGGGCGAGGTTTCCCACGGCCTCTTTCGTGTTGTCCCACGCGACCTGAGCGCGCCGGACCTGTTGGGCGGCCGTGTCCACCGCGGCGCCCGCGTCGCCGTATTTGCGATGCAGGTTCTCAATCTCCGCGGCGGTGAGCTTCCCGTCCTTGGCGGCCTCCTTGAGCTGGACGGCAAATGCGTCCACCCCGCGCACGGCGCCGGTAGCCAGGAGGCGCACCAGGGCAGACACGTTCCCCTCGAACGTGCCGAGCCCGCGAGCCGCGGCACCGGCGGCGACCTCCACGAAGGCGTGCGTCTGCGCCAGGTCCTTGGTGACCGCCGCGAGCTGGAGCACCCCGGGCGTCAGCTGCTCGTTCGTCAGGCCGGACGCCTGTTCGAGGGCGCCCATCCAGGGCAGGAGAGTGGAGAGATCCTCTGCGGTCGCCTGCGTCAGGTCGCGCACGGAGGCGAGCAGGTTCGTGTTCGCCTGTTCGTTCTCGATGGCGGCCTGGGCGGAGGACCTGAAAAACGTGACGAGGGCCCCGACACCGACGGCCGCACCGAGGGCGCTGAGGGCCGAGCGTAGACCGCTGACGGCCCCCTCTAGGGCGCGTGTTTTCGTGGCGGTCTCGGCCTGCTCGCGGCCAAGCGCAGACAATTTGCCGCGCACGAGGTCGATGGCCGCATCCTCTGAGGTCGCGCTGATGCGGAGGTGTACTGTGTAGTCCGCCACGGTGCCCCCTAGTGGACGCGCACGCCCACGGACTCAAGCCACGCCAGGCGCTTCCGGAGATTCTCTGCGTCCCGCTTCGTCGCCGCGTCCGCGTCGGCCGGCCGCCCCTCCGCGATGTTGTGCAGGTGCCGCCAGGACTCGGCCAGCGAGTAGAACTCCGCGACGGGCAGGCGGAGGAGGTCCCCCACGGTGTAGGCCCCGGAGAGTTCGCGGCACATCGAGAAGGCGAGATCCGCTACGCCCAGCGGGCCGAGGTCCTCCTCGGCGGCCTCGCCCCGGTTTTCTATGGACTCGACCCATTCCGGGTCGGTCACCGCGCAGAGAGCATCCCAGGCCGCGAGGATCTGGTCCTTCGACGCCCGCAGGATGTCGCGCCGGCGGACCGGCCCCACGACGAGGAGCGGTAGTATCTCCCGCAGGGTGTCGAGCCGGACTGCCATCAGTGGCGCCCTGGCGCGGGCCATCGACCCGCCGGAAACAGGCCGAAGGACCGCGCGGACCTGCCCCCAGCGGAGAACGCTCAGGGGGGCGACGGAGTACCACCGGCCACCGATGTGGCGACCGAGGATCCGCCGCCCCCCGAGCCGAACGTCCCGCGACAGGCGGAAAAAATGCTGAATCACTTCGGCTGCGTCTGGGTGACTTTGTAGATCTCGGAGCCGGCCGTCGTCACGGAGGAGTCGTAGTACGCTTTGAACTCGAAGGGGAATTCCCACTGGCCCGACTTCTTGAAGGCCTCGGATGTCTTGACGTGTACGGCGCACTTCGCGAACTTGTACTCGATTTCCGAGTAGACGTCGTTCGGGGCCGACGAGTAGCCAGGCTTGATGGAGACCGGGTCGAGCGTGAGGCGCACCGTCTGATAGTTCTTCGCGGGCAGGGCGCCGATCCCGAGGATCGCCGTACCGTCGGTCACGCCGGCGGAGCGCGCCGTCACGGTCACGTCCGAGGTTTCCTTCCCAAAGAGCAGGGCCATCTTCTGGAGGTCGTGCTCCAAAATCTTGCCCTTGATGGTGACGCTCTGCTTCGTGTCGAACTCGCCCTGTTCCGCGACGACGTTGTCCGATTCGAGCACGGAGGTGGAGACCTCTTGCTCGATCGCGATGTCTTTGAGGTTGCCGAGCTTCACGAACGTGGTCGCGCCGTAGTTGGCGACGTGGTCTGCGAGCTCGAGCTCGGCGAGGGCCCCGCCGAGCAGGGCCAGGGAGTTGACGGTGGGAGGCATTGACTTCTCCTTTCAGCCCGTTACTGGGCGGGGAATGTCACGCGGAACGGAATGGTGGAGAGAGCGTCCTTCGCCCCGTAGTCCCGCGCGGAGCCGCCGTCCGGGCGGATCGCGATGGTTCGGGAGTCCACGGTGAGGTTGTCGAAAAATAGCGCGTTCCAAACGGCGGCCTCGGCGTTGTCGATCTCGGTCTGCGACCCGGCCCCGTCGGCGGCGCTTGTGCCGTACCGGAGGACCACGGTCCCAGCGGCCGTGATGAACGCGGGGTACTCCTCTGGATCTACTGGCTCATTCGGCCCGGAAATCACCACGGCGAAGACCTCGCCGGCGGCGAACGTCTCCGGGTCCTTGGTGTGGTCGCGCGAGCACCGGCCGGATTCTCCGGTGAGCGTTTCTAGGGCGTCGTCCACGAGCGTGGTGATCGCGTCGAACGCTTGGGCCTTGAGGCAGTCCGTCATAGCGGGCCCCCAAAGGCGGCCCGCACGATGGCGGCAAGGCGCGCCTGAATGTCTTGGGCCATGTCGTTCATGGCGGGCCGGAGGAATGGACGGGCCGGGTAGGAGACGCGCCTGGAGAAGGCGCTCACCGTGATCGTGGTCGGGGCGATCTTTTTCCCGAACGCATTGGTGATCGTGCGATTGTGGCCGCGGACCCTCTCGGTCCCTTTGAACCCAAACTCGTGGCGGGCCGCATACTCGACGTTCGTCCCGACCTGTGCCGTCATGCCGACGAATCGCTGGCCCTGGAATCGGACCTCCTCTCGGCCGACGTGGATCGAGCGCGAGAGGCGCCCGGTGCGCCGGTGGAGAGCCTGACCGGAGAGGTAGTCCTGAACAACGTGGCGTTGGAGCCGAAAAGCCTCGGTTCGAACCGCGCCGATCACGCCGTGGGTCAGGCTGTCCCGCGCGGTGTCGAGATGCTGGATCACGCGCCCAAGGTCGGAGGAGAGGGAGATCGTCAGCATGTCACACCCGTTGCCGCCGGTACTGGTTGAGGAGAGAGAGGACGCTCGGGGTGACAAAGGAGTCGTGGAACGAGACGGTTTCGGATTGGATCTGCTTTGACTTCTGCCCGACGCGCTTTCCGCCCTCGAACATCGACGCGGCGAGCTCGATCACCGCCTGAACCAGGTCGAATGGGACGGTGGAGTAGCCCGCGTTGTACGTGACCTCGACGGTGCGGAACCCTCTGGTGAATCGGTAGCCGATGAGCTTGAGCGCGTTCCGCTGGATGAAATACCCCTCGGTGTCCCATGCGGTCGTCGCGGAGATCGTGTCGTCGCAGACCGTGAGCGAGGAGACGGAGTTCACGGGCGCATGGTCGAGGGAGAGGTACACGCCGTCGTCCCCGTCGTAGGTCTCCGAGTAGTCGGCAGCGGAAAGCCCGAGCCCGGTGTACTCCTCGATGTATTTGACGGCCGCCTCCAGGAGGCGCGTGAGGGTCACGTCAGACGCGGTAGAGCTCATCCCGAGGTACGATCGCAGCTCGGTGAGTGGCAGATCCATGAGACCGCCTCAAAAGAGGGCGGGGGGCCGTCATGGCCCCCCGCGTGAGGGAATGGAGGTGTGAAGCCGGAAGGTCGGGATCAGGTCGCGGCGACGGCGGCCGGGGCGCTGGTCGGCTTGGAGATGCTGCCGCCCACGATGCCGATGGCGGCGCAGTAGCCGGCGCTGATGGTCCCCGTGAAGTCGAACTTCACGCGGACGTACCGCTTCGAGCCGCGGTAGCCGACGGACTGGACGACGTCGTCCTCGGAGGTCGAGTCAATTTTCGTGAACGCGCCGCTGATGTCCGCGGCGGCCACGCTGGTGGCGTCTCCGTCCGCGGTCGTGTCGGATTCCTGGAGGACCGGTGTCACGTAATTCGAGGAGTCCACGCCGGTCTGGGCCCCTACGATGGCGCTGATGACGGCGCCCTCGTGGCCCTGGAGATCGAGCCAGGCCGAGGCGGTGTCCGACCCGGCCAGGTCGGTGGGGGTCTTCAGGAGCGTGACCCCGATCAGGCTTTTCAGGTCGATCATGTGACCACTCCTTGCGCTAAGGGCGGAAGGCCGCCCGGGGTTGGTTACGGGGCGCTCGCCGCCAACAGGTAGTAGTTCGTGCCGTTGATCTTGATCCGAATCGCGTGGGTGGCTGTGGCCGTGCTGGTGGCGACGAGGTTGCCGGACCCGATGGTGCCTCCCTCGACCGAGAACAGGCCGGCATGGTCGTCGAGGGTGGCCAGGCCGGTGGCGTTGCCTCCGAGAACGTATCGCTGGACGACGGTGTTGGACACGTCGGAGCTCGCCCCGTCGGCGTAGAGCTCGGAGTAGGTCGCGCCGTTGGTGCCCCCCAGCGTTGCGTTCGGGACGTGGAGGGTTGCGCGGACGGCGGCGCTTTCACCCGTACAGGTGCCGCTCGCCCCGTAGGAGAGCGAGAAGTGCGCGCCGTGCGCGTCCGTCGCTCCGGCCGTATTGACCGTCGTGAAAAACCGTGCGGCCTCTCCCGAGGGCGTCGTGTCCGCGAGGTAGTGGCGCCAGTAGATTCCGCGTGATGTCCCGGAGGTCGCGGTACTCTGCGAATAAAACGTGGCGAAATTTGAGTCGGCCACGGCCGTCGTGAGGGGAGACGCCGATGTGCCGCCTCCAAAGTAGAGGCCGGTCGTATTGACTGAGCCTCCAAACTGGAGCACCCCGCCCACGACCCACTTCGCCCCGCCCGCCTCCATGTAGTTCGACACGGAGTATTGAGCCAGCGCGGCGGAGGCGATCAGGAAGAGGGCGAGGGCCCCGGCGAGACAGCGGGTGCGCTTGTCCATGGCCGCTCCTTACGTCGAGATCTTCAGGGCCTTGATGGCCGCGGAGTTGACCACCATCCCACCGACGCGGTACGTCCCGAGGAACCCGACCTCGCCGGTCTCGGCGTATTTCTCTGAGAGGCGCTGGATCGTGAGGGCCTTCCGGTCGCCGACCAGGTAGCCGTTCGCGAGGTTGGCGAACAAGACCGGGTAGGTGTTGGTCGTGTAGCTCCCGGAGGTCGGGTACGCAAGGTCGGTGCAGAACGTGTAGGGGAACCCCTCGATGGTGGGCGGGTTGGCGGCGTCGAACTGCGGCGCCCACAGGTAGTGACCGTCGCCCGCCTTCAACTTGCGCAGGAAGGCCAGGGTCTTGCGGTGGAGGAAGAACCGCGCGCACGGGTAGTAGATGTCTTTCAGGGTGGCGACGAGGTCGATGATGTCGTCGGCGTCGAACGCGGTGGCGCTGCCGGAGGCGAGCGCGCCCGAGGTCACGCCGGAGTCGGAGAGGATTCCCATCGGCTTGCCGACGCCGTTGCCGGAGATGAACGCGGCGCCCTCGAGAACGGCGAACGCTTCGGTGAACTCCGCGGCGATCTCCTGCTCGATGGCGAAGGCCGCGTCCTCGAGCTGCTGGTGGGTCGCCTTGTAGAGGCACGTCGCGTCGTGGGCGAACAGCTCCTTCTGGGAGTACGCCAAGGACGTGTCCTCGGTCGTGGTGGCCCGCTCCGTGACCCACGCGCCGACGGCCGGGGAGGTCCGCACCGGGACCAACACCGACTTCCCGCTCATGGTGACGAGGCGAGCGTGGGCGCGGACCGGGGAGATTTCGGACAGGTCTTTGACAATCCCCTCCACGAACCCGGCGGGGGCGAGCAGGGCGCCGGCGGCCGCGAAGTTGTCGGTGGCAAGGCTCTTGATCTCGCCCGCGGCGTTGACGCTCACGGGCTGGACGAGCTGGCGCTCCTCCTTCGTGAGCATGTCGGGGGACTTGAGGGCCTTGCGGAACGCCAGCACGGCGGCCGCCTTGGTCCGGCTCTCGTCGGCCTCTGGGGTGGAGGGGCGGCGCAGGCTCGTGACGCTGCCCTCCAGGGTGTCGAGGCGCGCGTTCATCTTGTCGAGCGCGGCCTTCGTCTCGGGCATCTCCACGCCGATGCGCTTGATCTCGGCGTCGGCGCTCTCGCAGTAGCTCTTGAACTCGTTGTGGACCTTGCCGATCTCATCGAGGACCGGCCTCAGTTCGTCGCCCATTGTCAGCTCCTTTCGGCCAGGGTTCCGCGCAGGTCCTTGAGGGCCTGCACGAGTGGAGTGAAATCCTCCGCGTGGGGTTCCGCCGCGGGGGGCGTTTCGCTGGCGCCTGCCGACGCGGGGGCTGTGCTGGCCTTGGCCTCGACCTCGGCCACCCTGCGGGACAGTGCCTCATTCTGTGCTTCCAGTTCGGCCAGGCGGGAGACGACCTCCTCGTCGGCCTTGACGTTCGTGACGCGCGCTTTCGGGTTCATCGCGAACGTAACGAGCGACACCTCCCAGAGGGCCACCTCTTTGAGGTGCCGGACGTTGTCGATCACGTCTTTTGTCACGGTCTCGTACCCAATCGACATCTCGATCGGGAGGCCGTGTTCTTTGTAGAACCGGAGATCCGCGTACATCTCGGCGCCGGAGCCCTTGCCGAGATTGATGACGCCCTTCTCCACGCGGAGGCCTTTCGAATCCTCTTCGAGGTAGGCCACGCCAACGCGCCGCGTGGGGTCGTGGTAGTCGAGCAGGACGACTTTCCCGCCCTTGTGCCGGAGGGTCTGAGCGAACGCGCCGGGCTCGATGATGTCCCCGCCGAGGTCCTTGTTCCCGAACACCGCGGCGTAGCCGGTGAACGTCCCCTCCTCGGTGAGGCTCTTCAGTTCAAATCGAAACGCCTTGCGCTCCATGGTCAACGCTCCTCTCGGTCCGCCATGGTTAGGTCGATGCGACAACGGGGACGGTGACGCAGCGGCAATTCGGATGCGCGGGCTCCTCGCGGTCGCCGCTAGGGAAGGCGGCGTCGATGGCGACCTCTCCCGCGGCCGCGTTGGCCTCGCAGATCTCGCAGGTGCCCTCGTCGTTTGACAAAAGCCAGACCTTGGCCTTCACGACTCCGCTCTCGGTCCACGCGATTTGATTCGCCGCGCTGTCGGCGTAGGCCAGCTCCGTCCGCGCGACCGTCTCGGCGCGGCCGGCGGAGAATGAGGCCGACTCCTCGATGGCTTGCGCGAGGCGGTCATTGCTCCACCCGTCTTCCAGGGCAGAGGTCACGAGCTGGCGGAGATCCTGTCGCGTGCTTTCGTCGATGCGCCACTCGGCGCGCGGGTTGGGGACGAGGGAGTCGCCGTCCCACTTCATTCCGACGAGTTCGGCCGCGCGGTCCCTGGCCCAATTGATCGCCCTGGGGTCCGCGAGCTTGACCAGGTCCTCGAACTCCTCCGAGGTGACGCCGACTTGTATCCCTGCGGCTCGCACCCCGTCGCGCGCAACGCCCTCGATGTAGGGCTGGAGCGCCTTCGGTAGCGTCTTCCACTGCCCTTCATCGAGCAGGGCCAGGAGGTCCATAACGTCCTGGGCGGACTCGACGGATTTCGACGGGCCCTTGTAGGCGTCGAGCAGGCGCGCCGTGTAGGGCGCGCGCATGGAACGGAGGAAGGCCGCGAGTTCCTTCGCCATGCCGCGCGTGGCCATCGTCACGGAGGGCCGCTCGTGGTCGATGGGCTTCAAGGCCCGCTTACGCCTGCGGGCCTTGTGCTCGTGCGGATACGCGGAGGCCTTCCCTCCGGCAATCTGGAGCGCGGGAGAGGGCGACCGGAAGGACGTACCGGCCGCCCCGCCGACAGGCTCCCATCCCATTTCCTCGCGCACCTCGTCGAGGGTGAGGACGCCATCCACGTAAGCCCCACGGATGGCGGCCCACTTCTCCGCGCGGCGCTGCGAGAGGGCCTCGATGGTGTCCAGGTCGACGATGAACCGGAACTCCTCGCCGTAGAGTGTCTGGTTCCACCGCGCGAACGTCCCGCCCCACCGGTCGAGGAGCGGGAGAACCGTCTCGGTGTAGAGCGAGCTGCGCGCCTCTCGGTAGTTCGAGAATGTCTTCTGCGAGGCATCACCGAGGAGCTCGGGGGGGACGCCGTAGACGAGGGCGATCTCCCGGGCGCTCGACGTGATGAGGTCCTGCCAGGACATCTCCTGCGGCGTGAGCCCGAATTTGAACGGCTTGAGGCCGCCGTCGAGGAGGAGGAACCGCCCTGCGTTGCGCGGCCCCTCGTGCTTGGCCGCGAAGGTTTCCTTCAGCTCTGCCTTGCGGTCCTGCGTCAGCGTGACCTCAGAGGAGAGCACCGTTCCGGGGATCCCGCCGTTGTCGAGGACGGCTTTGTTGTACGACAGCGCCGCGGAGCAGGCATCGATCGCGCGCGCCCCGGCCTGGCCCTGCGGCTGCCCGATGAACATCGACGAAGGCGAGAATAGGTGCCACCAGAACACGTCGTTGACGCCTACGCGCTGCGTCCCGCCCTTGATGCGGAGCTCGAACCCGTCGAGTTGCCCGAGGAGCGCGCCGGGGATGGGGGACATGTCGCCAGGCGTCAAGGGCCACAGCTCCCGCGGGGGCGCGTTGTCCGATGGCCCCACGCCGAGCAGGTACGAATCCCCGCCGAGGAGCCCGATCAAGATGTGCGCCTCGAGTAGGTCCGCGAACCCCTGCCGTTCGTTTGGGGATTGGAGCACGCGTTGCAGCGGGTGGGTCTCTTGCATGTCCACCCAATCACCGCGCCGCCGAATCTGCGGCCAGAGCGTGATGCCCGCCGCGGCCTGGGCAATGATCTGCGTCGCTCTGAACACGTAAGGGTTCCCGGCGTAGGCCTCCTCGCACCAGGCCCGCCAATTCCAGGTTGTCCACTGGCCGCGGCCGACCGTGAACACGAGGCTCTCCGGCCTGGGCGCAGCTTTGACCGCGAGCCCCATGAGGCCGCGCGCGAGGGTTTCTCGGAATCCCATGGAATCCCCTAGAGCCAGAGGGCCGACGGTTGCGGCCCCGCGAGTGCGTCATACGCGGCCGCGAGCGCGTCCACGTCGTCGTCCACCTTGTCGCCCACGCCCGTGAATCCGAGCACCACCCCGAGGAAGGCGGAGGCCCACGGGGGCGCGTTGTTGGCGGCGTCCCTTGCGATACGGATTTTCCCGGCGTTCCAGGCGGCCCCGGCGGGCAGCGCCCGGACCATCTTGTCCTTCGTCGCGGGGATCGCGGCCATGCCCAAGTCGGCCGAGCGGTTCATTAAGTCCGCGACGCCCTTCTCCGTGCCGGAGCAGTACCAGCGCATCGGGGCGCCCGGGTAGCGGAGCCGGATCGCGGCGAGGTGGTCCATGAACACCCGGGCCTCGACCTGCTCCCGGCGAACCTCCACGACGTCGTACAGCCCGTCCAGCTCGCCGAGCACCACGGCCACGCTGTAGTCCGCGTGGCTCTTGGCGGTGTAGGCCATGTCCACGCCGATGGAGTACCGGAGCCCGTCGCGGCGCTCGCAGAAGTACGAATCGCGGAACACCTGCCCGCCTGGTGGCGCCGGCTGCCCGCAGTACAGGGAGGCCCATTCGTAGTCGCCAATGTCCTCGTGGCGCTTCTCCAGATACCCCCGAGGCCAAAGCCGCTCGCACAGCGCGAGGCCATCCGCGTTGATGGCAGGCAGGTTCACGACGGCCCACCGCCCAGGAGGTGCCTTCGGGCCCGTCAGGCTCCCGATTAGGTCGTCGGGGTGCCACCGCGTGTGTACGACGATCACGAACCCGGTCGGCGGGATCCGGGTCAAGGCCACTGAGTAGAACCAATCCCGCACCGCGCGCCGTTCTGCCGGGCTCTCCGCCTCGGTCCGGTCCTTGTGCGGGTCGTCCACGATGATGCCCTGTAAGCCCTGGCCGGTCAGGCCCTCGCCGATCCCGCGGGCCACAAACGCCCCGCCGGATGTCAGCTCCCAAAGCTCCTTCGAGTCCGCGTCCTGGCGGATCCTCAGGCCGAGGGAGAGCGCCAAGTCGCGCGCGCGGCGCGACTTGTCCCGCGCCTGACCCGCGTTGTAGCTCGCGTAGCCGATCCGCCACGTGGGGTGTCGGAGGAAGAGCCATGCCACGCCGTGGAGAATAGCCTCCGTCTTCCCGTGTTGCGGAGGCACAGAGACACAGGCCCGGAGTTCCTGCCCGCGGTCCGCTTGCTCAATCAGGCTCAAGACCGGACGGAGGTGGGTCGGCCGGAAGAATGTCGGCGTCACCGCTGGGATAAACGCCTCCAGCGGCATCGAGGCCCGGGGATCCCTGCTGGCGGTCGTTGAGCGCTTCGAGAAGTCGAACAACCTTGTCGAGGGACACCCCGTGGAGTACCGCAAGCTCCGAAGCGCCCTGCGCGCGGAGCCACTCAGGGGATCGGAATAAGACCTGTTGCGCCCGGAGCGTGAGGAGCGTCTCGCGGATGTACTCGACAATCAGGTCCCCCATCTCCGCGCGGTGCTCGTCCGACACGGTCGGCTCGACCTCTGAGCCACTGCGGGCTTTCCAAGTGCGGACGGTGTTCGCGGAAATCTTATACTTCGCCGCGATCTCATGGGATGTCGCGCCGGCGGCGAGCTCCGCAAACACTGCGGCGCGCAAATCGTTCGAGTGTGACGAGTTGCGCTTGTGTCGGCTCTTCGCCACCTAGCCCCCCCCAAAACACGAAGGGCGCCCCGTGAAGGGCGCCCCGTGGAGACAGCTTCGCTCGCAGGTGACAATAAGGCAGGCGTGGCCGAAAGTCAAATCCATCTTAGATTGCAGCGCTTTCAACAGGCCGCGGGGGTACGCGCACCTTGTGGCACCTAACCCATTGTCACGCTTGGATATTATGCGGGTACGCGCCCCTTTTTAATTGGACCGCGTCGGGCTTATCAACGCGCTCATCCGATCCCCATCTCGCGCAGGTCGCGCAATATTCGCGCCTTGGCTATGTCATATCGCGCCTCGTCGCGCCGGTGGTCATACCCCTCGCGGATCGCGCGGAGGACCATCCGCGCGTACCGTGGGGAGCAGGCCGCGTAATTCGCCGCCTCACGCTCCCCGTGCCCAAGGGCGTGCGCCTCCACCACGCGCAGACCTCGCGGGTCGGTTGTCACCGCGCAGATCCAGCGGCCGAAGTCGGTGTAGAAATCCATGAGGCTTAGGCCGCCGTCGTAGCCTGGGCCCCCGCGTACCGGGTGGATGAGGTAGTGGACCGTTTCCTCCCTGCCTAGTAGGCGCGGATAACGGCAGGCGGGGCACCGCGACGGAACCGCCTCCGCGTCGCCGTAGATCTCACGCTTGCACCTCTCGCACGCCCAGACCCACCCTGGGCGCGAGCGGATAAGCCGTTGCCCTTGCCGGCCAGGGTCCGCGGCAAGGAGGGCGAGAAGCCGCACCGCCGCGGCGAAGGTGCCGGCGGCCTTACGTAACTCCTCGAGGATCGCGTCGGACCGCGACGAGTGGGTGAGGGTCACTCGCCGGAACATTCCAACCCCCCAATGTCCCCGATGCTCTTGAACCCTCCCGCGAGTTTGGGCGGCTTCCACGTTGCGAGCAGGTGGTAGGCGTAGCCGAGGGGTGACTGCACAGTCCCCGCCCGCATTTCTTTGTCCCATTGTGCGCCGATCCGCCTTGCCTCCTCGATGGGGATCCCGGTCCGCACGATGGCGTCCTCCTGGACCCGCGAGAACCCTTGGCCCTCTACGACGAACCAGGAGCCGAGGTACTCGCGCAGGAGTGCCTCATCCCGGGAGGGTGTCGGTTTCGGTTTTGAGGGTTTCGGTATGTCTTTGCCCTTGTCTTTTGGTATGTCTTCAGGTTTAGGTAGGTGACCGCCGCGCCTTTCTGTGGGGGGGGGCTCCGAGGGTCGATCTTGTACAGCTGTAGACGACGGTTCTTTTCTTGGGGCTTGGGAATAGGGAGTAGGGAATAGGGAATAGGGATTAACGTAGGCTTGAAGGAAGCCTTTAGGAAAGCCTCTTACAAAGGCTTCTTGGTAGGCTTTAGGAAGGCTTTGGAGTAGGCTAGTAACCTCTTGAATTCGTTGGAGAACTAGGGGGCCTTGTGGGAGGCTAGCAAAATGTTTTGCCCATGAACTAGCCACATTGGGGCTGTGGATAATGGCATCCCTGAGAGAGTTGGTCAAGAGAATGATTTGCGCCCGAGAGTCCCAAGAGGCGATCCCCTCGGAGAGGATTTCATCCATCGCGGCGGCAACCTCGGCCATGCCCCAGCCGGTCAAATCGGCGATCCTCCCGAGGCCCATTCTCCACACCCCCGAGTCGTGCCGATCGGGGCAGGTGAGGAGAAAAAGCCACAGCGCTTGGCCGGAGCAGGCCATCGGGGAGAGGTGGGAGAATGACTCTCCACCCCACATACGGGTCTGGACGGTGACGTAATGGTGGCCATTGCTACGAGGCATCCCTCACCCCCTCGAGCTCGACGTACACTCCCGGGCGTGTCGCTGTGTAGCGCTTGGCGGTCTGGGCGGTGACGACCTGGGCGTCGTCGCGCCACACGGCTCCTTTGAGCGCGTCCTCGACGGCGCGCACGAGCTTGGACAGGTCGGGCTTTGTGGCCGGGTAGTCTGGGGCGCCCTTGCGGTGGCGGCCGGATTTGTTGAAGTGGCCCTTTGGGCGCGGCAGAAGAAACACGAGTTGCATCGCGATGGGGCCCTCGATGGGGGGGGCGTCCCCCATCGCAGAGAGGGCCGCCTGTTGGACGTCGGAGCGCCACGGATGAAGGCGCTTGTTATCCTCTGTGATGATGGCGCGCCCGCCTTGGACGAAGGCGCGCTTGCTCCCCTGTGTTGCGGGGAGCCCGGGAATAAAGACGCGGACTAGCGGCATGTTCCCCTCCTCTTTTTCTCCACGCGCCCCTTGGCGCGCTTGTCGCCGGCGGAGGCGCGGCATCCCATACAGGTCTGTGAGGTCGCGCTCATCCAGCCGCGGCAGGAGGGGCACGGGAGGATCTCGTTGGAGCCTACAAACACGCGGCCGGACCGGGTGACTCGGGCCCCTTGGGGTGGCCGGCGAGGATGCTTACAGCCGTGCCGCTTCTTGCGGCGAGGCTTGCGTTCCGGCCGTGTTGAGGGCTGTTGCAACAGGCCTCGGCACATGGGGTGGCATAGGTGCCGGAGCGGCTCGCGGGCGTGGGCCCTGGCGCGTTGCGCGCACGCCTGGGGCGTGACCGTGTAGCCGAGGGATGGGCATGGGATCCCTGGGAGATCGCTCGCCTGCAGGGCGGCCGCGGGATCGGATCGGTAGCAGACGGAGAGAGCGGGGCGGAGGGGGTCGCGGCGCGTCATGGGGAGACCTCCACGAGGACGGGGATCACGCCGGCCTCGATCATACCGAGTTGCATCGCGACCCCGTGAGACACGTCGATCTCGCGCCCGGTCCAGTCGGCGGGGCCGCGGTCGGTGACACGGGCGACGGCCCACCGCCCGGAATCGACGCGGCGGATCGTGACCCAGGTATTGAAGGGGAGGGACCTGTGCGCGCAGGTGGGGCCCCACTCGTCGAAGGCCTCCCCGGAGGCGGTGAGGCGCCCGTGATGGCGCGCCCCACCGTACCAAGAGGCGAGGCCCCGCACGATGCGAGGCCCCGGTGAGGTGGGAGGAATAGGGGGGCTGGAGACAGGCGACGGGACGCCCGGGAGGAGCATGAGGAAGGCGAAGAGGAGGCGTATCATTTCCATCGCTTGCCGCTGAAAGCGGGTTTTGTCCGGCGCGTCGAGGAGGTCGCGCATGAAGAATTCTACGCGTGGGTCGTGGAGCGGTCTGTAGCGCCTTGTCATTTGCGCCCCACCTCCACCTCTTCGAAGAGGCTCCGCGCGTACTCCCTCGGCCGCATAGATCGGAGGCTGGCGAGGGCGATCATTTCGGCCTTGACAGTTTTCTCGCGGCGCCGGATGTCTTGCTCGAACACCGCGCCGCCAGCGTCGAGGATGAACCCATCCACCCCGTCGGAGACGAGCGGCACCCCGCGTGAGATGAGGTGGCGGCGCGCGCGGCGGAAGGCCCTTCGGCAGGTCTCGCGCGACCAGCGGGGGAATACCTGCCGCACCTCGTAGATGAGGTCCTCGCGGGAGATCGGCCGCCCTGCCTCAGAGACGGCATCGTGGACGACCTTGGCGACGATCTGAATCTCTGGATGCTCAGTCATGCCCGCACCTCCACGCGCCCGCCCTCGCACCAGAGGACCGCGTCGGCGGCCTGCCACACTTCGGGCTGTTGGGCGATGTAGATCACCTGCCGAAATCCGCCCACGACGCGCGCGCGGCGCAACATGGCCACGTAGCGGGCGGCGTTGTCCGGGTCGAGCTGCCCGGCCGTCTCGTCTCGGAAGAGGGTCTCGAACCGGTGGCCGCCGTGCCGGCCGGTGTAGATGGCGAGCGCCAGGGAGATGGCCTCGCTGACGATGGTTTTCTCCCCGCCGCTGAGGCTGTCGACGGCACCCTCACGGCCGCGGTCGTGATCGATGACCTGGACGTCGAAGACCTCCTTCGCGCCCTTGCCGTCGGCCCTGGGGATCTGGGTCACGAAGCGCACCTCGAAACGCTCGCCGAAGCAGGAGGTCAGCAGCTCGTTCGTGAGGGCGGAGAGCTCCGGGCCGGCGGCGTCTATTTCGAGGGCCTGGATCCCGTCACGCCCGAGGGCGCGCTCGAGGATGGCCCACTCCCCGAGCTCTTGTTCGAGATCTCCCTCGGTCCCGCGCAGGAGATCCGCCTCCACGCCGAGGGTCTTGCGCTGCTGCTCGGCCATGGCGACGCGCTCGCGGGCCGACCGCGCGGCCCGCAGGGATTCTGCCAGGGAGGCGGCGAGGTCCTTCAGTTGGCGCCCCTCGGATTCTACGCAGGCCAGGGTGGAGCGCAGGGCGGAGAGGTCCACCCGGGCGCAGACCGCCACGTCGGCGGTGAGGGTTGCGACGCGGGCGCAGAGATCGCGCTCCTGCCGCTCAATGTCGTTCTGGTGTTGGAGGACGTCTGACTCCGCCTCGGCCTGCTGCCGGAATAGGTCGGCGAGCCGCACCTCGGCCGCCTTGGCGGCCGGAAGGGCGGAGGCCGAACGGAGGGCCGCCTCCCTCCGCTTCCGCAGGTCCTGGAGCCTCTGGCGAAGCGACGCGGCCTGTTCCGTGGCGGCCGCGAGGGTAGCGTGGATATCTGGAAATGTGGCGATCTCCCCTCGAACCCTGGCGAGCTCGGCCTCCTGGGAGGACAGTCCGTCCCTCGCGGCCGCCGCGGCCGCAATAAGCCGGC
>AMWB02057533.1_pt2 | contig 28000 bp, 40 predicted proteins | sample 200311 | NCBI WGS metagenome assembly AMWB02 (sample SAMN02737377, study PRJNA173069) | bioreactor metagenome | biome: anode biofilm in microbial fuel cells | place: USA: California | collected 2010-12-16 | reverse complement strand
TAGAGAGGACGAATCATGACCCATGACCTTATTTTCCCCGAAGAACATCGTCGGAACGAACGGGCGCGGCTGCTCCGGCGCCGGCCGGTCATGGCGCGGCGTGAGGTATGTGAGTTTTCGGACCGGGGGTGCGTGTCTTGCCCACTGATTACTTTCGCGGACGCTCCGCCTAAAACCAAGTGGGGCGAGAATTTAGGTGTTGCGTATTGTCGGCAGATGGAGGTGTGGATTGAGCGATAAGAATATTGTTTCTTTTTCTGGCGGGAAAGATTCAACGGCGATGCTGCATTTGTTGTTATCCAAGGGGGTGAAAGTTTCTCATGTTTTATACTTCGAAACAGGCTGGGACTTTCCACAAATGGAGGCACATATAAGGCAAGTCGAGGCGAACACAGGCATTAAGATAGTTCGGGTTAGATACTACAGGCATTTTGAGGAAATGCTTGCTCTTTGGGGCTGGCCAAAGTCGGCTGGCGGGTGGTGTACAGCAAATAAACATCGAACCTGCTTAAAATATATTAGGGGGTTGAATGGAGAGAAGACAGAGTTTATCGGGTTCTCCGCCGATGAGGAAAAAAGAACTCAAACCGGCTGGATGAAAGACCGAAAATGGCCGGTACGCTTCCCGCTAATTGAGGCCGGTATGGGAGAAGCTGATAGTTTGGCATACTGCAAAGAACTTGGATACACTTGGTCAGGGCTTTACGACGTCCAAGACAGGGTGTCGTGTTTTTGTTGTCCGAAGGGTGGAAAAGCCAAGCGGAAAGTTATTAGGGAACATTTTCCGGACCTTGAAAAGGAATGGAAACGGCTCGACAACGTAGCAGAGAGGGCGATAACACATCTTGGATAAAGCTCTTACGGTCGGCCATGTGGCCAAGAGGCTTGGGGTAAGTCAATCAACGGTCTTGCGGCATATCTATACGGGGGATCTTCACGCGTTTCGGGCCGGGGTTCGGGCGTGGAGGGTGTATCTCAGTGACTTTGAGGCTTTTGTGGCGGGGCGTAGTAATCGGGCGGATGAGGCGCTGGAGGAATAAGCGGGCCGTAAGGCCCGCATCTGAGGTTTCAGGGTTTCTTAATCCGAGGCCGCCCACGACCGTCAGGGCGGTTTAGGATGTATTCGATCGCCGATGGCAATAATACCATCGACTGACCAATGAGACCGGCGTGGCCGTTTGCGAGTAGCTCCGCTTTCAGGGTACTTACCCAGGCGGGCGTTACGTCGAGACTGTGAGCCAGGTCGGACGTTGACATGATTTCTATGTTTTCTTGGCAATGTGGGCAGATCATGTGTTTTGCCTCCTTTATGCCCCGGGCGTGCCGGGGCGGGTTGGTTAGTCTTCTACGCTTGCCAGGCTTGCGATGTATTTTTTATCCTCTGTTAACAAGGCTTTCGACAACCGGCGCCATCGGGAAAAAAGAATTGTCATTCTCCAGGCTCCAGCAACCTTTATCCATATCCCAAACGATGGTGTAAATATCCTCTCCCATCGCTACATTATCATGTTCCCAAAATTCGTTACCTTCGCCGTCGTAAAATCCGGTGAATAGTTCAATATCCAGCAGTATCGGCTTTTCGGTGTCAGGATCGTACCCGGCAAAACCCATCAAATAGTCGTCTTTTACGTGGTGGTAAAGCTCGGCGATGGCGTTGTGGTAAAATAGATCGTTGCCGTTCTCTCTGCTTCTTCCTCTTAATTTAATGTCCATCGTCTTCTCCTCTCCAATAAATTTCATTAAGTTTGTGAAATAGCACGGTCAAACCCGGTTCTTCATGTTTCATAATTAGCTTTCTTACTTCTTGTCTGCACTGTGCGACCGCCTGATTCCAAGCGGCAACCATATCTTTCTCGTAATAGTTATCGCTTGGTTCAGGTTCAAGATATTCCATGTGTAGCCATTCAAGAAATGTCATAAAAAGTATCCTCCATAGCTTTAAACCCTGCCCCCTTGCCGTCAGAAAGAGTAATTTCAATCATTCGGCACTGTTCGTTTGTCATTTGTGGAGAAGATTTCAATACACAATCTGCAAGCCATTTCATATCTTCCGCTGTATTCATAAAAATATCTTAGGAGCCACGGTCGGGCCGGGGCGAGGGGTGGTTGGCTATTTCCAGGTTTCGAGCCATTGCGTCCGGGTGATCAGTTGCACAACTCCGGGGCGGGCGTTGTGTTTTCTGATGATTGCGTCGGCTACTTCGGCAGACATTTCGATCGTGCCGTCCTGCACTTTCTTCGCGTAGGATTCACTGGCTTTGTCTTCTTCGGTCATGGTCGCTTTTTTCTCGGTGATTTTTTTAGGCGCTCTCATTTTTCTCTCCTTTGTTGGTTGGTTGATTCCTTCATCCTTTTGACTGTAATATACGCCTCTAAACATCCCTTGTCAAGAATTATTTTATATTTTTTAATTTATTTTTATGTAGAATAAATTCAGGCGGTTGTGTTTATTTGGCTGGTTGTGGGGTACTATTTTTAGCAGTCATGGTCGTCATTATATGCACCTCGTACTATATAATATGGTAATGTGTTGATACTTAAACTCTCAATCGGGATTTTTTCTATGTCTAACTATTATAACTATATGCATATGTGGCTGGATGCCTATACAAAATGGCTGTCCGGCCTTTTTGGTATCCGGGATTATGAGACGAGCAAGCGACACGATTTATATGTTGATGGGCAGCGGTAAACGTGGAGTGGACGCGGGACGCAATAGCACTGATGGGTCTTCTTGTGTCGGTTGGCATTGCTTGGGGCATATCGCGTGGAATGATTGACACGGCGATCAATAAAACTCTGGAAAATGAGCGTGATATCGAGTTCTTGCGGGTTAAAACTGACGAGATTGAGTCGCGTTTGACACTCGACGACGGGCGCAGCAAGTATATTACGCGGCCGGAGTGCGATACCAGCCGTCAAGAAATGTGTGCCCGGCATGCGCTCTTAGAGTCGAAACTGGAGGTTATTGTGGCGGCGGGCCGAGCGGACACGCAGAAGATAATCGATGCAATACGGGAGATGCGAAATTGAACATAAACGAAATCACGAAAACGAAAACGTTTTGGACCGGCATTGCGGCACTCGTGAGCGCGGCAGCTGGTTTTTTTACGGGCGTCATGAACCCCGCCGAGGCTATTCAGACTGCGTTGGGCGGGCTTGCGGCGATTTTTATTCGGGACGGCATCCGGAAGGCGGGATGACATTGTTCCACGTGGAACATTTATGGGTTTCTCATGGCTGATGGACCCGGAGGACGACCACCGAAATATTGTCCTGAGATGTGCGATCGTATTGTGGCACTCATGCGGGAGGGGATGTCCATCACTGAGGCTGCTTGTCACATGGACGTCCGGCGCGAGACGCTTTATGCATGGGCAAAGGACGCAGACAAGCCGGAGTTTTCTAACGCTTTTAGCAAAGCGATCGCTTTAAGTCAAGCATGGTGGGAGCGACAAGCGCGCGAAAACCTTGTAACCCGTGAATTTCAAACGTCTTTATGGTCGTTCAATATGAAGAACAGGTTTAAATGGACTGACCGCCAGGAAGTACAGCAGGACGTTAACGCAAAGGTTAGCATCCAGGTTGTAGACCGCTTCACGCCGGGACCAAGTGACGATCCGGATACCGTATAACTACACGCCAAGACCGTACCAGGTCGGCCTATATAACTGTCTGGGCGACGGCTATAAACGCGCCGTCGCTGTTTGGCATCGTAGGAGCGGCAAGGATAAGACGATCTTTAACCTTCTGATCAAGGAAGCATTCAAGCGCGTTGGAGCCTACTACTATTTTTTCCCGTCGTACACGCAAGGGAAAAAAGCCATATGGCGCGGCATGGATCGAGGTGGGTTTCCGTTTATGGGCCACATCCCCGACGCTGTGATCGAGAACAAGCTCAATCAGGAAATGATCGTCGAGCTTGCGAACCGGTCGCTTATTCAGATTGTTGGCAGTGACAACATTGACTCGATTATGTCAACAAATCCGGTCGGATGCGTCTTCTCAGAGTACAGTCTTCAAGATCCGCGAGGATGGGATTTTGTCCGCCCGATCCTGCGAGAAAATGGCGGGTGGGCGCTGTTCAATTATACCCCGCGCGGCAAGAACCACGGCTATGACCTTTATCAGATGGCGCTGAATAATCCGAGCTGGTTCTGCCAGAAACTCACCATCGCCGATACCGGGGTTTTAACCGAGGCGGATCTTGACGAGGACCGGGCCGAAGGGATGAGCGAGGACTTGATTCAGCAGGAGTATTACTGCTCTTTCGATTCGGCTGTTCAAGGCTCCTATTTTGCCAGGCAGTTAGAGCAGGCCAAGACCGAGGGCCGCGTTATCGATGATATCCCGATCGAGCGGGACGTTCCGGTGGATACCTGGTGGGATATCGGCATGAGCGACAGCACCGCCATTTGTTTTACACAGACGGTGGGTCAAGAGATCCGCCATGTTGATTTCTACGAGCAGAGCGGCGAGGGGCTTGCCCATTATGCTGATGTTTTAGCGGCCAAAGGGTATAGGTACGGCAGACATGTAGCGCCCCACGATATCGAGGTCAGAGAGCTTGGAACGGGTCAGAGCCGGAAAAAGATCGCCTTTGATTTGGGGATCAACCTTGAGACCTGTCCACGTATTGCTCACAAGAGCGACAGCATTGAGGCCGCGAGGGTGATCTTTCAGCGGTGTTGGTTTTCGCGCAAAACATGTGGGCGGTTGATTGATGGGCTTGCATCATATCGCAAGGCTTACGACGACAAACGCCAAGCCTTTATGGAAAGCCCGGTTCATGATTGGTCCAGCCATATCGCGGATGCCTTTCAAACCTTCGCCATGGGCCATGACCACAACTATTCGGTTTTTAAACCGATCGGACGCACCGAAGTATGAAGCCGGTCACACTCCCGTCGCCCAAGGCCATGACCAAACGCACGTTTGACGGCGATCGGATGGTGGTCGAGCTTGCCCCGAACCGAAAGCCGGTATTCTTGGATCGCCGCATGGCGGTGACATGGCCGTCTCAGCATAACGCCGGGTATTGCGCGATCTACGGCCTGATCGAGGAGCCATACACGCCGGTGTGTTTGCTGTTTGAGCAGACCGTCAAGGATCTTGAGAGCCTGATCGACAAGGCTTTCATTGCGGCGACAAAATACCGGTGCAGTCATATTTTTGCAGACATATCAGACAGCTATTCGCTCGTTTACAAAAAGATCCTGATCCGCTCGCGGAAGTTTACCGCAGACGCGCCCAGGTTTTTCGATAGCTCGGAGTGGGCCGACATGGACCGGGCAATCCCCGCAATCCAAGAATTGAACCATAACCTGGCGCTTGTAATCCCCAAGGCCACGACAATCTACCGGGAATATAGCGAGATCCGGCCCGGAAGCTTACGGCCGGCGGATGCCATCAAGCCATGGCAGCGATATCCGGCTTATAACGCGCTCGCTCAGTGCGTATTGAGCTGGGAGCTTTTCCCCTACGCAAAAAAGAAGAAACGCCGGTCATACGGCGCAACCGATCCAGATAAAGAAGGGTACTGAAAATGACGGCAGCTTCAACAGTTTTTACGGACGTAACAGCGGCAAGCTTAACGGCTCCTACTGTTACAGCCTCCACTACGGCCACAATCAGCGGATACACGATATTCCCGCAGCCGAGCCCTAAAGCCGCAGTGGTCGCCAAGACAGCGGATTACACCGTTACGTCGGCGGAATACGGCAAGATCATGACCAACACCGGTTCGTCCGGGACCGTTGTGTTTACCCTACCAGCGGCGGCCGCTTCCATCGGTAAGGTGCTTGGTATTGCCGTGACAGCGGCGCAAATTGTCCGGGCTTTGCCGGCGACCGGGGAGAAAGTTTACCTTAACGGGTCGGGTGTCGCGTCAAAATATCTTAACATTGCGGCCGTGGTCGGAAACTTTGCGAACCTGTATTCCGACGGCACCGATTGGATTGTAACCAATTATAACGGCGTTGTTACCAAAGAGTCTTAATGCCTGAATTTAAAACAGGAATAACGCTCGAAGCCCCCGAGCGACGCGAACCTGATAAGCCAGTCGATGAGGTCATGGCTTACTGCAAGGATCTCTACGACGAGATCAAAGACAGCGCTTACCGTAAACGCAAGCTGGACGAACGCGCCGAGAACCGGAAGAAGTACCGCGGCGATCGTGACCCGAAGACAAAGCCATGGAAAGGGTGCTCGAATAAATCGCTCATGATCGACGCGACGGTAATCGACAATATCGAGCCCCGGATCATGGCGCAGCTGTTCGGGGATTCCGATTTTATCGATCTCTCTCCGGTGGGCGAGGAAGACGTCCAGCACATCAAAGCGATGAAAGATTTCGTGGTGTGGGCCCTCACCACGAACATGGAAATTGAGGAGCAACTCAAGCCGGTTATCCATGATCTTCTGATCGACGGCACAGCAATCATATTGCCGATGTGGGAAGAAACGCATTCCCAGACGATGGTCCGTGAACCAGTGCCGACGTTTACCAGCGACCATGGTGAGGTCAATATCCCACCGGAGGATGTCCAAAGCCCGGCAGTGCAACAGATGTTGCAAATGGGCCTCATCCGGTTTGCTGGTATCGGAGAGCGTATCAAGTGGCGCGAATCCCGGCAGTTTAAGGTCAAGATCGAGCAAATCCCCCTGACCGACGCCTACTTCCCCGACGATGGCATGGCGTGGGAAGAGCAGCCGTTTATGCGGATGATCTACCCGCTTTACCATGAACTCGAAGAACTCTCAGAAAAAAAAGGCGGGCCGTATAAGAGTATCGATAAAAACCTGATCCTGGGCCAATCGCGCACGGACGAAGAAGAACACGACGAGGACGAGGTTTTAAAAGACGTCCGCCATACAGAATACAGCGACGAGTGCCCGCTGCTTGAATGTCATATCCCATGGAAGGGCGAGTGGATGTTGGTCACGTACTCCATCCACGCCGGATGGAAAGAGGTTAGACGGCAGCCGATGAAGGAAGTGTACGCATCCGGGCGCAAGATGCCGAGGGCTCTGACGATATACCCTGAATCCAACGAATCGATGGGGACCGGCCTGCCCACGAAGATCAGGCATTTTTCAAACGGCTGCGACGATCTGTTTAACCAGATGATCGACGCCGGGACCATTGAAATTACACCGTGGGGAATGCTCGAAGAGCAACCGGGGTCGATGCGGTCGCTTGAGGATCAAACGATTGCGCCGGGTAAATTCCTGACAATTCCCAAGGGCAGCAATATCAGTTTCCCGAAGTTCGGGAACAATTCCGAGCGGTTCATTACATTCATCGAGTTGCTCATGAGCATGCAAGAGCGCTTGATAAGCCTCATGAATTACAGCACAAACAGTCAGGTGAACCGTGGCGGCGCGGGGAGCAACACCTACGCCGGAATGAACCTGCTTGTGAACGAGGGCAACATTCGCCACCAGTACACCGGCCAAGGGTTGCGGGCCGAGGTGGGTGAGTTGGTCCGGGATATCTTGTCCTTGTACGGTCAGTATCTTCCCTACGATGCCAAGCGGCGAGTGTTTCAGGACGACCAGTATACTTTCGAACCGTTCGACATGGAAGCGATTCAAGGCCAGTACGATATCAAGATCCGTGTTTCGTCAGCGAGCGGCAACAAAATGATGAAGCGTCAGGAAGCGCAGGAGATTTACGGCACGATCGGCCAGAACCCGATTGTCGATCAAACCAAAGTTCTCTCCGACCTGCTCGACAGCTACGAGAAAAAGGACGGCAAGAATTACATCCGGCCAGAAATTAATCAGTTGATTCAAGCGTTTATGCAAGACCCGGAAGTCCTAACCGCCGTACAACAGCACATGCAGCAGAAGCAGGAAGCCATGCGGCAGCAAGAGCTTCAGGCGCAGGCCATGGCGAACCTTGAACGGCAGCAGGTTCAGCGGCAGGCGGAGGCGCCGGTAGAAAACCAGAAGATCATAGACCAAGCCACGGAATCGGCCAAGCGGCAGATGGTCGCGCCGATGATCCAACAACAGGTCATGCAACAGGCCGCAGGAGGTCAGATATAAATGGATGATAAATTAACCGAGACAGATCTGCTCATGATCTGCAACGCGCTCATGGGACACCACCGCCATGCGGCAAAACAAGCGTTTCTTGATTGGGAGGCAGGCAATGACCCGAGCGCGGGGTTCATCAAAACCGCATTTGTACGGGAAATAGTGGAATCTCTGTTAGTACAATTTCTCCCCGAGGAACGATACGAAACGATCCGCAAACGTACAGTATCTCGATTCGCGGACAACCTGGAACATGCGGTAATCAAATAAGGGATATATGGAAAAAAGCGTTTTCACATTTGATTTAGATGACGACGATTACGCGGGCGGCGGTTTTTCGGATCTTGATATGTCAGTGTTCGCCGAGCTCGAAGGCGACGCGGAAGCGGACCCGAAGGAAGAGAAATCGATCGATCCCGACCCGGAAACGGAAGAAGAAACAGAAGAACCTGAACCAGAACCAGAGCCAGAACCAGAGCAGCCCAAACTCGAACCGCCGAAGCCCCGCGACGAAGACGCTCGTTATGATTTCCTGATGCAACAGGCAGCGCGTCAAGCGTCTGAGCTTGCAGAAGCCCGCCGCAAGGTTGACGAGTTGAGCCGAAACCCAACGCCGGTGCCGACAGAGGAAGACTGGGTAAACGACCCTTCGGACGCGGCGCGGCGAATCGCGGCGATAGAGGAAGAGAAACGCGAGTACGCCAAAAGGGATCAGCGGGAAGCAGAGATCAAACAGGCGCAGGGCCAGGTTTGGGCGCAGATGACGCAGACTGTCCCGGCCTTTCTCACGGATGAAACGCTCCGGCGCAGGTGGGCCAGTGTTTTTTATTTAAACCCGGAATACACGTCTGCCCCGGACGGCCCGCTTAAAGCAGCGCAGGAGGTTTACAAACTTTGGTACGCCGGAAAAGAAGAAGCTGCGCCACCTCCGCCGCCACCGCCGGCACCCGAACCGCCCAAAATAGCAGAAGCCACCGAAGCGGCAAGATCAAGCGCACTAAAGAAGGGCGCGATGCACGGCAGTGGCAAGGGCGGCGGCCAGGCCAAGGTGCAAGGGATAGACCCCAAACTTGCGAAGATGGCTAAAGAATGGGGGATCTCTACGGACAGCTTAAAGAGGGTGATGTCATAATGGCTAAAGTAGCTGAAACGATGCCCGAGCAACCAGCGGCGGCAGATATACCGACGATCTTGACCGAAAAGCAAAAAAGGGTTTTTCACGCGGTCAAAAACGCGGCAGAACCCAGACGCTTTGAAAGCGTTACGGAGCTATCGCCTCGCCTTGTGATGCAGGTGCCGGAGATATTTTACAAGGAATATCCGGACCGGGAATATGCATGGGGAGCTATCGACGATATCGAGAGCAACCTTGACGGCGGATTCTGGCAAACCGTCACAAGAGGGAATCACTCAAGAATTCCGGATATCTATTTTGACTTGTCCGGTGCCGTGCTGTTCAAGGGCCAGAACATCCTAATCTATACCTGGAAGCACAACATCGAGCTGCGCGAGAAGAAGGTTCTACAAGACTTCGCGGTACTCGACAAGGGCGTTTCAAACATGAGCGACAAGCAATTCCGGGACGGCAACGGCAACGTCGTCGGAACGATTGAGCGAACCAAGGATTTGGGAGAGGGCCGGAATTCCACCGACCTTGACCCAGATGCCAAATATGACTTTGGAGACTGATGTCTGACAAAGAATACGTTTTAAGGATTTTGATTCGAACGCTCGGATTCGTTGTGAGCTTGCTTAATTGCTGGCTTAAGGGCGAAAAAGTGTAACACAAAAAATCAATAACATCCTCTCCCCTGTTACCAAGCGGAGAGTGTAACCGACTCGCTAACGCCTCATCGGAAATCATTACCGATGGGGCGTTTTTTATTTGTGCCCCATAAACAGGAGGACCAACAAATGGCAAATCCCAACGCGCCTTTTGGGCTTATCCCGACCGGCAAAAATTACCCGATGTCACCCTATGGCATCGTTCCCGGAGTAACGCTTTTGTACCTGGGCGACCCGGTCAAGAAAGACACCGCAGGAACGGCGGACGGACTATCGACCTGCACCATCGCTACAACCGGTGCAACGCTTGGCGCAATCGGGGCGATCCTTGATTCTACCGGTGCGCCGGTATCCAGGTATCCCGGAGGCAGTGTAGCCGGCTATGTGGCAATGGTGTATGACCACCCCGACCAAGAGTTCATTGCCCAGGAAGATTCCGACACGTCCACGATCGTCCAAGCGAACCTCGGCCTGAATGCCGACCTTGTTACCGGCACGGGCAACGCAACGACCGGACGCTCCGGCTGGACAATCGATTCTTCTTCCGTTGCGGTTACGGCAACGCTGATGGTCCGGATTCTTCGCCTTGCTCAGATCCCCGGCAACGAGATTGGGGATTATGCGAAATACGTTGTCAAAATCAACAACCACGCGAACGGCAACCACACCGGCACCGTCGGCGTATAAGGAGACATAACCTATGGCAACCGAAGCCAGATCGCATTTCAATAACGTTATTCAGCGGCTTCTTTTCGCTGTTTCGCTGGACAATTTCAAGGCATATCCGCAGACCTGGAAAGACTGGATGACGGTCAGAACCTCCAAGGAAGCCTACGAGGAATCCGGTTACATCTCCGGGTACGGCTACCTGCACAACAAACCTGAAGGAAGCGCGCTTCAGGACGATGCCAGAATCCAGGGGCCGGTAAAACGGTGGGTGCATGACACGTGGGCGCTCGCCGCAAGGATTACCGAGGAAGCAATCGAGGACGTGAAATGGGACATCATGAAGCAGGTAGGCGCGCAACTCTCCAAGAGCGCCGTAGCGACCATGCATTTCCAGGCGGCCAAGATGCTGATGACCGGCACCGTTACAACCTATCACACCGCCGGCGACGGGCTTGCGCTGTTCTCCGGAGTTCATACCCAGATTGGCGGCGGGACGTTTAGTAACCTTTCCGCAGCAGCCGCCCCCACAGAAGCAAGCGTGACGGCGGCCATCCAGAATTTCGAGGCCATCCGCGGCCACCGTGGGCTGATGTATGAAAACAAAGCAACGCGGATTATCTGCGGACCGTCACTCGAATTCAAGTTTATGAAAATTCTGGGCAGCACCCTTGAGCCGGATACCGCGAACAACGCCATCAACGCGATGAAAAACGGGCGTAAACTACAGCTTACCATCGAGCCGCAAATCACGGATAACCGGTGGTTTGTGGCCGGGCCGAAAGACCCGGACGTTGGGTTTATCCATTTCGACCGGATCAAGCCGAGCATGTCGCGGCATGGCGACCCCGACACCGGCGACGCTGTTTTCGTAATCCGGACCCGGTTTTCCAACGAGTGCAACGACCCGCGCTCTATGTATATGGTTGCCAGTGCTTAACAAAAGCTTCAGCGGAGGTGAGGTAGGGTATGGCAAGACAAGTTTATAATCTATCAGACCTTCCTCCGCAGCTTTTCCCGGAGCGGCCATTATACGAGGTTGACGGGACCCAGGTTATTTTCGTGAGCGCGTATATTGACGAGTTTCTGATGGACGAGGACGGAAATTACGTCCTTGACCATGCGGGTGAAAAAATAGTGACCGGGAAAAGGGCTCAAACGGAATACACGGAAAAGATCATAACAGCGCTTGAGATCTGCGACACCTGCGGGACCGTGTTTGACCCGCAATGGAAAAAGACCGAGCGAAACGGGCTATGTTTATGCCGGCTTTGCTTGGATAGGGAAACGTCATGATCGTATCAACTTTTCTGTCGGGCTTGCGGGCCGAGCTGTCGGACGAAACCAGCAAGCAATTCTCGGACGCCGAGCTACTTGGGTATCTCAATACTTGGTATGAGACCATCTACAACAACCTTGTTACCGACGAATCCGAGCTTGTAAGAACCGGCACGGCCACGATTACGACCGAAGCCGGCACGGAAACGTATGCAACCATTACAGACCTGTGGGCACCCTACCGGGTTTGGGTCCCTGGCTATGAGCCGATGGCGCACGAGAACGAAGCCGAGCGCATGAATTATGAACAATCAGACGGGACCATGCGAACCGGAAGACCCGACACCTATTATATAGAGGGCACCGGCATCGGATTTCTTCCCGTGCCTGGCGGGGTTTATAATATCAGCGTGAAATATTTCCCAGTGTTTACGCCGCTTACCGCAACATCGGCGGACATGCCGTTTAACGGGATGTTTACCCGGCAGATTGCTTTTGGCGTCATGGCAAGTGCTAAGAACCGGGCGGGACTGGTATCAGCGATCGAGGTGTCTTTGCTCCAACTTCACCAGGATATTTCAATGCAGATCATGAGGATGCGGCGCAAGTCAACCTACCAACTCTCACCGGGGGTATAGGCCCTTGTATCGTAATCTTGCAGCTACCGCCTCACGGATGAAAAGCCCGAAGCAAACGACACACCGATTCGGTCCGTTCGGGGGCGGGTATGTTACGGCGCGTGACGCGTCACAGTGCGGGCCGTCTGAATCCCCGGATATCCTGAATTTTACCATCATCGAAAACGGTCTGATCCGGACCAGAGACGGTGTGACTTTATCTTGCTCCGGAATGGATGGGAAAGTAACGCACGTCCGCGACTGTATCGTTGGCGGCACAAGCTACACGATTATCGCAACCGAAGATGACGGGACATACCGGCTTTATAAGAAGGTTGCCGCAGGAGTGGAGCAGATCGGCACCGATACATTCTTTACCGGTCCGATTCGGGTGGTATCGTTTAATGACGTTTTGATGATCTTCGATGGCGGTAACGCCAAGATGTGGGACGGTACGACGCTCGCCTTGAATTATGATTCAGGCGTAAGTGCTGCTAAAAAACTTGCGGCGAACTTCAACAGTGAAATGATTTCATACCCGGTGGTGGGGTATTCTCCGATCTTGCTTACCACATCAAACTGTAACGCGATCGGAGTCAAGTTCACGACTCCGGTGTGGGAGGCGTCCGCTAAGATCAAGCCAACCACGTTTAAAACCCTGCTCGCAAGAAAAGGCAACGGCTACACGGGGACAGAAAAGCCTTTGTATATGGTTATCCGTGACACGGAGACAAGGACGGAGGTCTATTCAAAGGTGTTGGATATTCCGTCAATCTTGCCGACTGAAACCAGCGGCATCGGCACCACGAAAGCCGATTACCGGACGTATGAAAACGTCATGACCGATGACGATTATTCCGGCGAAGGCGACGCGGGGCTTGACCAGGATACCGAATACACCATCTGCGTAGAGTATGGCGGCACGACCGACGCGGATCATCACCCGTGGGTCTATTGTTATGTGCCGACCGTTAATACCGCTCCGACCGATGGCGTTATCTATAATACGCTTGTAAACGCATGGGGGCCGGATAAGGCAGCACCGGCTATCGACCTTGCCGGGCAGTTTCCCGCGCCCAAGCTTGTTGACGGCGTTGTCCACAAGTTCCGGCTGTTTGGCATCGAAGGAGAACAAGGAGACCATCCGAGTTACCTTTGGTACACCGGCGCGGGCAATCATCTTGATTGGTCTTCCGATAATTACGGCGGGTACGCCGACACCGCAAAACCCATTGGCGGGATCGCGTCTTTTTACGATTCGCTATGGGTCTTTGGAACCCTTACCTCTCCGAACATGATGCGCCTAACCGGAGAAGACCCGGCGTCGTTTAAGCTGGACGAATCGATCAAGGGGATCGGCGCACACTACGAGAGCATCGTTTCCCTTCCGCAAGACATTGTGTTCATGCACCGAAACGGCATCGATACCGTAAGCACGATGCAGGAATACGGCGACGTAAGAGCCGTAACGCAATCCGACCAGATCAAGGACATCATCCAGACCTATGCGGCAAACACGGCGTTTGCGGCGTATTACCCCAACGCCGGGACATACCTTTTAAAGCTTGCCGACGGGACCGACACAAGACTGTACGCACTCCATACCCGGATCAAGGTAGCGCAATCCGCCGGAGGCATTCAGGTTGCCATATCTCCCGTCATTCCGTGGGAGCTAAATCTTGGAACTGGCGTTAGCATCACGGCCATGGGCGGCGGCGGAGACACCACATATATCGGATCGAGCGACGGGAAGTTATACCGGTTCGACCCGACGGTGTTGAAGGACAACAGCAACGCGGTGACATACAGAGCGAAGTCTTCCAGGATTACCACGGGCTTCGGGGTGCAGACAGCCAGAGCCGTAACGCCAAGCGTGTTTTCGGCAGGCGGCGGGTCTTATGATATCCGGTTTTACCGCAACCATTCAACGACGGCGCTTTTATCGCAAACGGTTCAATTGCAAACCGACTTTTCCGGATCAGCCCCGGACTCGGCATCACAATATTTATCCAACTTCGAGCGGATCCGGCTGAACTTCGATTACCGGGCGCTTCAGGTTTCTTATGAAAACATTGTTCCTGAAAACGAGCACATGACGTTCGGCGGGTTGACCGTCATCGCCTTTCAGCACGGAGGACTATAGCCATGATTGATTTTAGCAATATTGGAAAACAATACTCTCAATCGAATTCAACTTCGAACTCGAACTCGACGTCGGGCCTTTCACAGGAAGGTCAAAACGCCGTGAACCCCCTGCTCGGTATCGGGGCGACCAGCATGCCCTCTCATATCGACGCATGGGGAGCCAACGCCATGAACCAATATAGGGTCGGGGCAAATGACATTACGAACGCCATGAACCAGGTGGCAAATCAAAGAGCCTCCCAGGGGATCATGGGCGGGACCGAGGCGAACAACCTTCGCGCGAACGTACTTTCCAACCTTGCCATGCCGACGCTGCAAAACCAGGCAAACGTATTGCAAAATACCATGCAGATGAAAGCCCAGGCAATTCCGCAGTTAATTGGGCTTACGCAGCAGAGTAACAATATGGGTAATTCTACGGCAAGCAGCTACAGCCAAAGCCCGGAGGATTATCGAATCATTGCCTCTATGATTAACAACCAGTGGTAGGAGGGCGGTAATATGGCCTTTGGTTCAGGCGATCCGGATGCCGATGCCGGAATGGGGATTGGGGTAGGCGCGGGCGGGTTCGGCGGCGACGGGACAGGGAATTCAGGTTTTGGCGGCGGCGAAGGCATGGGCGGCTATGGGGGCCTGGGTGCGGCGGACACAATGTCGAGCCTCATGAGTAAATACGCGCCGTCATTTGGATCTGTGCTCGGGAAAACCTTGCTTGGGACGGTTACCGCATCACCGCTTGGCGTCGTCGGAACGATGGCGAAAACGGCCAGTGACTACAACACTGCCATGGAAAAAGCCAAGGCCCAAATGAAAGCAAGTGGCATGTTTTCGGATGCGGCAATCGAAGCCGCGGCAAAAAGCTACACCGGCGGTTTGGGGTTAGGCGGCGCGACTTCGGGAGGTGGCAAAAACGGCGGTGAGTTCGGGATACAAAGCACTGAGGTGACGGGCGGGGGGGGTAAGCCAAACATGGAAAACAGCAGCAACGTTGAGGGGCAATTGGCCGGGATGTTTTCAGGCCCGACTGCGCCGTATGACATGACGCGCCTGATGCAGGATTTCACAATGAAATCGGCGCTGGCAGGGAGAAATTACCAGCGGGATAACAGCAATCTGCGGTCAAGATGGAACGATTTTGTATCGGACTTTGATAGCCGGTACGCAAACCTTGAACACATGTATAACGCCAACCGGCAGGGGCAGAATGAAAACTATGCCGATTACAGAGCGAAGATCGCGGCTATCCCGCAATTGTCCATGAAACTTCCCGACTCTATGGGCGGTGATTCGTTTGCCATGGCGCCGAAGAACTGGACGAACACGCTCTCCCAACAGGCGGCAACGACGAGCGATATTTTAGGCAAGGCGCTCAACAGTATTAACTCGCAGGCTGAATCCCTAAACCCATGGGCGCAGACGGTCAGCACCGGTCTTTCCAATGTCGGCGTCGCAGACCAGAACGCCTACACCAACGCCATGTCTAATCTGCAAAACCAGTTCAGGCCGTTCGAGACTGGTTATGACATGAGCATGATCGATAAACAACTCGCCAACAAAATGTCGCTTGCCAAACTCGACCAGCCAAATTCTTTCGATAGGTGGGCACCGGTAGCGGCGGCGGCACTACCAAAGGCGATTGAATATTTACCATCTGCCATTAGCGCGCTTGGGAACCTTTTCTAAGGGGGTAAACATGCCCGGATTTTTAGACGCACTCGCAACCATCGGCCCGCAGATTCTTGCGGGCTTCGGGAATAAAACTCAGACGCTTGGCAACGTCCTTGCCGTTCAGGATAGCAACCGGCAGCTGGCCGAGAAGGAGAATTTAAAGGCGTTTGGTTCTGAACTGTTCAACCTTCCGCAGGAATCATTGACGAAAGATGCCATTTTCCAAGCGGCGCAACGGCATTCAGTTGACCCGATGCAGGCGATGAAAACGTTCGGTGAGGTTCTTGCGTCGCAAGAAAACAACCGGATGCTATCCGAAAAAGAACGCATGAAATCGTTTGGAAACGAGCTTTTTAACCTTCCGCCCGAACAGTGGAACAAAGATACCATCTTTCAGGCGGCCAAGAAATATGAAGTGGATCCGCTTCAGGCAATGAAGCTTGTGGTCGCCGTCAAAGGGATGACGCCCGAAGAGCAGCCGATGGAATATTCCAAGATTCTCCCAGGAGGGCAGATTCAACAGATCAAGGTAAGGCCTAGCGAGTTACAGCAGTACGGTGATCCCAAAAGTTTTATGCCTGGAATAATCAAGGGGCCGGGCGGGGTATCTGTGAACGTAGGCGGGCCGACGATATATCCAAGCGGGAATATGCCGTTGACGAAGCCACAGGTGAATAAAACGCAGGAAGATGTGATCAAAGGCATTGATATGATAGGCCGCCTGAAAACAATTCGGAAAAGTTATAACCCGAAGTTTTTGACGTGGTTCGGTAAGGCTAATAAAGGCATTACATCAATTCAGGGCAAGCTTGGGTTGCGACTTTCGAAGGAAGATAAAGAAGCCATAACCGGAGCGACGAAATTTTATAACATGGTTGAGCAACAGTTTAACCTTTACCGGAAAGAGATCACCGGGGCAGCCGCGTCCGTGCAGGAGCTTGATCGTCTTAGAAAATCCATGTTTAACACAGATCAATCACCGGCTGAATTTGAAGCATCCTTAAATATTTTTGAATCAGAATCGAAAAGAGCGTTACGACTGAAACAAAAGCTACTTAGAAACGGTGTGCCCGTAGGGACGGACAATTTTGGGGATCAAATGGACCGGGCATTCTTAAGCGGTCACGCAGCTAATACAGACGCCGACACCGAAGCCAGAGGCGAGGAACTTGAGACGCAGGGATTTTCGGAAGAAGAAGTAAAACAGCGGCTTGTTGATGAAGGATATATCGTCCCTAAGAAAGGCGAGAGGTAATCGTGGGCAAATACGCTGATTTTAAAAGATCCGTTGAACAGGAAGACGCGCCACCTGCCGAATATATAGTTGATCCCCAGGACGTTCTCCAAAATGATCCAATCGAAACCGGCACGGGTGGGAGTGTAATCGACACCCGGACCAGCCGCCCACCGAATACGGGGATCCAGGGGTATGAGGGCGCGGGGATCGGCGCAGAGTTCAAGGCCGGATTTGTGGATAATCCGGAAGCCAAGATCAAGATATATGCAGCGGCCAGGTTCCCGGACATGCCGGAAAAAGACCGGTTAGCAAGATACGGCATTCGAGACGGTGAAATCGTTTTCGTTGATACCGACGGACGCCTTCGCTTGGAAACACCGGACGACTTTACCGGCAAAGCGAAACGGTTTTTGGGGGAAACCGGAGCCGCAGCACCGGAGGTAATTGGAGGTGCGGTCGGAACGGCCATGGGCGGGCCATTAGGCGCGGCAGTCGGGTCAGCCGGTGGTGAGGCTATACGGAAAACAATCGGAACGCAACTGCTCGGAGACGAGCAATCGGGATTGGATTGGACGGGGGATATTGCCGGAGCCGGGGCTTTGGGCTTCGCTTCTGACCTTGCAGGCCGAGCCGTTACCAACAGAATCAACGCCAGTAAAATGAAAACCGGTGGAGCACTTAGGTTCGGTGTCGGCAAGGACGTGACCCGGGGGTATCTATCGCCGGCAAAACAGGCGGAGGCAGAGCAGATTAGAAACCTTGCGGACCAGGCCGGGATAAAACTGGCTCCCCATCAGCTTTATGACAAGGAAAGCATGACGAATATTTGGAAGTATCTCAGGAAGCATCCGAGAACTTCCGACGCTGTAAAACAGTTTGAAGACGCGCAAGCCGACCAGGTTGAAGCCGCGATGGAAAAGCGTATCCAATCGATGATTCGGCCTGATGATACGCCGTACAAAATTGGAACAGACTTGAAAGAAGCGGCGGGAAAAACGATCACCGACGCGGAAGCATCGCGTACTGCGGCAACATCGGACCTTTATAGACAGGCTTTTGACCTGCATGACCCCAATACGCTCGACATATCGCCAGTGATTAAAGATCTTGACGAAGCAATAGCCGCATTCCCGGAGTCGAAAACATCATCCGGACGGGCAACCATAGAGAAAGTGAAGTCGCTTTTACTAAAAAGCGCAAAGGATGAAGACGGCAATGTCATTAAGGTTCCGGAAAACGATCTAAAAAGGCTTCACAACGCGAAGCTTGAAATCGATGACATGCTTGACGGCACATCATACGAGGCCACCAAAATACCGCCTTCAAGCAAGAAGGTCATTAATAGAATCCTTGGCAGGTCTAAGGACAAACTTTTATCGATCATTGATAATGCCAACCCGGTCTATGCAGAGGCGCGGGCTAAATACGCTGAACTCTCACCGCCGATAGAGCGCTTGAAAAAAAATATTATCGGAGAACTTGCAGGGCTTCAGAAGGAAGGGACCATCAGCAAAGCGGCGGCGAAGGTAGCTTCCTCCGGGAACATCCCAGATGCAACGCTTGTATCTTATGCCAAGTCTAAAATATCCGATCCAGGGGTTATTGACCGAGCGGTGGGCGGGTATATCCGCGACACATACGAATCCTTGAAGGCGGGCCAGGCGTCCGGGGGGGAGATCGTCAACGTCGCCGGCAAGATGCACCAAAAACTTTTCGGATCTCAAAAGCAAAGAAGCATCCTTAAGGCGGCGCTAAAGCCGGATCAATTTAATGCGCTTGAAGATCTGATGACGGTGTTTAAGCGGGTGTCGATCGGGAAGGGTAACGAATCGATGTCAATCCCGTTTGCGGCAATCGACCAAGAGTTGAACGGAACAGCGGGATCGAAACTTGCGAAGATTGGAAGCGCTGCGACGCAGCCGATGACATTCTTAAGGAATTCAGTATTCGACAGGTGGAACGACATTGTTATGTCTGGAAACCAGGATAAGATTTTTCAAGCGCTTACCTCAAAAGACGTTACCGCCATCATCAGGCGAATGAAGCCGCTTACGGACGACAAGAAGAAGCTTTACCGGGGCTTGTCAGCAGCGCTTACGCTTATTGCCGCAGATGTAGGGCTGAACGAATTCGACCGGGCAAGAGTGCAAGACGTTGAGCCGCAAACAGCAACGCAAGAGTAATGATTCCGAACCCTATACCCATGCCGAACCCGATAGCGACGATGCCAAGCGCATGAAGGATGGAAAGGTTGTGAACAATCGAGAATACCGCACCATGAGCGGTGGTGGCGACGACGCAGAAAATAAACGCATGTTTTTTATCCATAAAAGCACCATACCAAAAATCAAGGATATTTGCAAATGAAAATGTTTTTAGCTGTTTTGGCTTTTATTTTCATGCCTTCAGCATGTTACGCAGACAAGGCTATCCCCGAATACGACGACATCCCGACGATTGAGGCGGGAGATCTTTCACTGTTCTGGGACGTTTCCGACACGTCGGCGGAGTATCCGCTTGGGAAACTGAAGAAAACAACCGGCGCTAAACTCCTGGAATGGATCGAGACGAATATTTCGGGCGGGGCCTTTCCGGCGACAGCCGGTTCGGCCTTGTATCTCATGCGCGTCAACGCAGCTGGCGACGGATTCGAGGTGGTAAACACCTTCAGCGGCGAAGTCGGGAACATGACGCCCAACATGGCAGTATACAGCGACGTTTCCGGCGAGCTACAACCGCACCCGGTGGTATCAGGAACCGAGCTTTCCATGCTCGATGGTGTCCGGGAAAACATTCAGCAGCAGATTGATGACTTCACTGACGGCGGTGGGGCGAGCATGGCGATTACAACAGTGCCGGAATCGGACAACAAAATCGTATCTACAATAGCCGTGAGTCCGGTAGCAAACTATCGGATTAAGACATGGCTTTCAAATACGGACGGTGGTGCGCCGGCAGCAACGTCGTTCGATGGTGACGGAGGCGCACCGTGGACCGACTTAAGCAGCACGGTGTTTAGTACCACCACCGCCAATATCCAAAAGGAGTTGTTAACCGGCGGTGACGGCACAGCATCCATAACATTTGCGGACAGTGGTGTAGCGACCAAGTACCTGTGCGCCGATGCTACAGGCCGTGTAACCTGCGCTGAGATCGCCTTTACCGGGGCTGCCACCTGTGGGGTTGTTGAATCCCTCACGCAAGATGGTGCTGTTGATATTGGCACCGCAGTTCTATCAACCGGAAACCTCGCGCAGAAGATCGATGGGGCGACAATCCCGGAAGGTACCTGGGAGATATGCGAACTTAAAATCTTAACCACGAAGCAGCCGACCGGGACATGTGCTGTTCACTTTGAAGTGTGGTCCGAAGGTACGGCAAACGCCGGGAAGCTTAAAGGGGCTACGACAAAAATTGGCGGTAGTTCCGGGACGGTAACAGTATCACAAGCCGATCCGACAATCCAGACCTTTACGTGGGCAAGCAATCCCCCGATTGTAACAGGTGGGACGAATTACTTTCTGCACTTTGTCAACGAGACGACACCCAATATTAACACTTACTGGCAGGGGAATTATAACGAAACGTTATATTCCACAACGGACTTCGACTTGTGGAAAGACGGCGTTGATATGAGCGTAGATGCGTATTTCATCATCTCTTTGAAGCCGGTGAGCTAATGAAAGCATTGATTGCGGCCGCGATGCTGCTATGGGCCTCAACGGCAAGCGCGCAGATCGTATTTTACGATAACTGCGAGGATTATCCTAATATAGGGGTTGACTGGTTGGAGGTAGGACTAAACGATCAGTCAATCCTGCAAGCAAGTGCGGATCACGCCAGGTCAGGGTCGAAGTCATACAAGTTCGTCTTGCCCCCCTATGGCACCGACGGCACTGACTCCAATTCAAAGCGAACAGAGTTACGGCTCGTGGGTACTGGTAGTCCTGTCAATATTTCTAATTGGGTCTACGGGCAGGAATATTGGGTGGGGTATTCGGTATTCATCCCGGCCGACTTTGTGTGGCCCGGGGAAGTGGCTGGTGATTGGGGGTTGTCGGGTCAATGGCATTCGGTCCCGGATGCGTGTGAAGCGACGGTTATTCTGAACCCGACTGCCGCTTTTTATTTCCAACGACCGTCACACGTAGGGTTTGCTGTACAGGGATATACGGCGGCATGCTCGACCAGCACAAAGGACCGCAATGTCAGGTACGACGGTCTTCCCCTGGTAAAAGGGCAGTGGAATGATGTCATAATGAATTTCAGGTTTCATTATGATTCTAACGCTAATCCTGCACCATTTTGGAAAGTCTGGATTAATGGTACCCGTGTGGTTAACGATACCGGGAAAAACTGCTGGAATGACGCAAAGGGGCCTTTCTACAAGATTGGGCTATACGGCATCCAAAGACAATGGTTAACGATCTATTATGACGAGATCAGGGTAGGTATAAATTCATCGTACAACGAGGTCGCCCCGTCGGCGATTGCCCCGCCGGCTATCACTACCGCAGCCATAGGAACCCTGACCGAGGGGTCTACCACGACCGGGACCATGGCCGCATCTGGCGGTGTGCTGCCGTATACGTGGACATGCATCAACAAACCGGTATGGTTTTCCATTGCTTCCGCTACCGGCGCATGGTCGGCAACCCCGCCGACTGATGGGCAGTATAGTCTAACCATCGTATGCACCGACGCAGATAATAATGCAGCACAGAAAGACTACAGCGGAGTTATCATTGACACAACGCCACCGGTATCAGAGCATATTAAGTTGAGTTTTACCACTGATGGTGGTAAAATAATCAAGTCGACCGGGACAAAAACAATTACGATCCAGCCATAGGAGCAACGCCCAATGATTGCAAGCACTGATGTCGGCGGCAAGAACATCGGAGAAAGCCTTTTCAAAATTCCTCAAACCACCGTTGAAGACGCCACAGAATATATCGCCGTTCCGATGGGCTACTTCCCCACCGTTACCGTGATTCCCGGCGACGGGGCAACGGCGGCGGTATATTACACCACATCCCAAACGGCGGCCTTAGCCAGTGTAGCAGAAGGGGACTGGACGGCAATTGCGGCGGGGGAACTTCCAACCTTCGGGTTTGATATTCAGATATCCGGCTTAAAACTCGTCGCAACCGGGGCCGTCGTGATACGGGGGTTCATGGTTTGAGAGAGATATATAAGCTGCGGATTCTCTCCCCGGTAAAAGGACCGCTTGTCGGCCCGGCCGACGTGGACACCGTAGACGCATGGAACGGCTTTGCTTTAACCAGCCCGGCCACGACGGTATCCTCCGGGTTGAAGATGGTGAAGGACCATTTAGGCGTTTATCAGCAATCCCCGGTCAACATCCCATCGATCGAGGGCGGTCGGTTTGCGGGCGGGGCTTGGTACTCCACCGCCACCACCGGCGCTTCCCTATGGCCGGTATCTAAGACCATCCGCGTCAAGTCGCGCGGGACGGTGCCGAAGTATGATGAAACGTACAAGGGGCAGAGGATTGAACCGGCAGCGACGAACAGCCTCTTAAACTCGGCAGCACCGGCAACGCAAACCACGGGCAGCCTTGCGACCGGATCATATTGCTTGTGGGTTGAAGGCGAGGGAAGCGCCACGGTTGCGGGGGTCGGCGCTACGATCACGGGCGGCGGAGAGGCAACAGAAGGGACGCCAAAAGTTTTTACTGTGACCGCAGCAGGGACGGTTTCTGTTACCGTTGCAGGCGAGTTGACGCGGTTTCAGCTTGAGGCCGGGACGTTTCCGACAAGCTTTATCGATACCGTTGGGGAGACCGTGACCCGCGCGGCGGACATTGTTTCGCGGCCATGGACGTACGGGGTGAATGACTTTGCTATCATTCAGCGGGTGATTCCATTGGCTGCAGGCCAAGCAGATAGTAACGCAACCAAGAGTTGCTTGGCATCTTATACAGATTCAAACAATTATTTAGCGTTGTTGTTTTATGGTGCAGATGGGAATGCATTACTATGGTCTAAAAGAATTTCGGGCACATCACATCTTGCAAATTTAGCATTTGCGCCCCAAAAAGATATCCCATTTCAAATTATGGCATACCAGTCGGCGTCTGCCGGTATGGGTGTTGCTGTTTATTCAGGAGGTGTTTATACCGCTTGGGCCGTAAAGAATGACGCAGACGGCAAGTCAAATGCCGTGGTTACTACGTCTTATGAGATCGGCGCACGGAGTGGGAATCTCCAATTCGCCGCCAATTATCCCATAACCCAGATCCTCAAAATCCCATCAACCAAAACCACCGCCGCCGCTATTCAGGCGTGGCTACAGGAACAGGTCTAATGAAAACGCTATTATTTTTTCTTCTTCTCACCACCTCCGCCATGGCCGCAGAAGTCGGCCTGATCTGGGACGCTCCGGACGCAGCTACGCCGATCGGATACAGAGTTTATTGGGGCCTTGCATCCGGGAACTATTCCGATCACCAGGATTTCGGAACGGATTTGACAGCAACGGTGGGGAACCTTGAAATGGGCAAAACTTACTATTTCGCCGCAACAGCCCTTTACCCTGGCGGCATAGAAAGCGGGTTCTCTAACGAGGCCGTGAAAGAAATACCCTGGGCACCGGCACCGGGAAATGTGCGCGTGGAGAGTGTTAAAATTAATCTTGAAATAAACTTACCTCAGTAGGAGTAGCAGGAATGGCGATCACAAACGCAGAAGCAATTGTTTTTACGAACGAAATCATAAGACCAACAGCACAGAAAATCAGGGCGCTAAAAGCGGAGTTGGATTCTCATATTCTCAAATGGTACGGGGGGCTTGGTGCGCTGTTTACCGGGGATCTTTCAGGTCTTGTCGAAGACGGCAGAGAGTCCGAAGGAGTTTCCCGGTTAACCGGGAATGATATTGTGGGCCTTGCAAATCAGATGGTGGCATTACAAACGCTTCTGAATACAGCGGGCGTTATGGACGTTATCAGTAAACCATGTGTAACGCCATTGACGGCAGGATAATCTATGGCCCTTATCACAAGATACTTTTCAACAACAAGCGCAGGAGCGGCGGACGGCACGACGTGGGCGGATAGGGCCGCATTATTGGACGGTTCGGGCAATTGGTCAACCATCATAACCGGGAACAATTTTACAACAGATTCGATGCTTGCGTATATAGGGACAGGGACATATATAGCCGGGCAATCATTAGCAGTGACGCTCTTCTCAAACCCCCCGACGCTCCAAAATCCTCTAATTTTTCACGGGTGTGACAACACAGGGGCGCAACTTGAACCGCCTGACCATCATTGGACATCAGCACAACCTGTCTGGGACACAACGGACCAGCCTCTTATAAATATTGGGTCTAATTATTTTAGTTTGGTCGCATCTTTCAGACTTGTTAATATTTCTGGGGACAGAAATGGTTATTTAGCCTTAAATATAAGCGCTTGTGATTGGTGCTATTGGGTAAGCACATCGACAGGAACAAGCGCATATGTTTGTGCTGTATCGAATTATACAACAAACTGTGTTTTCCGGTGTACTGATGGATATATAAGAATTATTGCATCGTCTTCAGCCCTTTTTAATTGCCGGTTGCAGGGTGCAGGGGTTGGCGTTGGAAGTGGTGACAGACACGGGACATCAGGCGCGATTATATATGATTTCGTTGGTTGCACAATTTGTGATTGCGGGGGCGTTGGGCTATACCTTGAGACAACCACAACAAGCAGGCGAAACTGCATCCAAAACTGCTCTATTATAAATAACGGATCGCATGGGATTTACTATAATCTAACCGCAGGAACACCAACATCAGTATCATTATTTGCCGATAACGTTATTACAAATAACGGCGGTTACGGCATTAATATGAACGGATATATTGCATTAGCGGCACGAAATAGGCTTCGGGACAACACTTCTGGGAATTTTAACGGCATGGGTAATTTACCAGAAACACTCGGAAGCGATACATCGATCAGGTCCGGAACAAGCGCAGCATTAAGAAATCAGGCCGAGTTTGTTGATTTTGCCAATGGAGATTATCGCATCCGACCTGAATCGAACTTATGGGGGAAAAATCTTGGTGCGGGCGATGCGCCTGACTTCCAACGGTTTATGCAAAGATTGAGAGGATAATATGGCCGTAGGGGATATGTTTACTGATATGGCAAGCACGGCAGATGATGGTTATGTGGATTGTCAACCGGCAGCGGGGGCCGAGGTTGTAATCAATAACATCTACCACGAGCATGATATCGAGGTGTACCGATATGACGGGACACTAAGCGCTTTGATTGCAACCGAAGTTGGTCCGGGCGCTTTGTCCTTTTGCAACTTCAGGTGCAATAATACGGATCGTATCAGAATTAAAAATGTAGCCGGAGATACCAAGGTAATCGGTTACGACGGCGTATATACCAAATGACAACCGTTAACGAAGTCGGTGCCATAAATTTAACCGGGTTTGATGATTGGGGCGCTATTGTTTTTTCTGGCGGGCTATCTGAGATCGGTATTGGCCCGCCTTACAGCACACCTGCCGGTGGAGGCGACTATTCCCTTACGGCTACAGGTGGCACAATATCTATCAGCGGAGCAAACCTTGATTTGCTATACAACAGGGTCATTGCTGCCGGTGGTGGAAACATATCTATCGGTGGTGCTTCAGCGGCGCTTATTAAAAATAGCCTTATTGCGGCAACAGGGGGAACGCTGCCTATTACCGGAGCTGCGGCTGGGCTTTTTGCCAATAGGAGCATATCCGCAGGTGCGGGAGCCATTACCATAATAGGCTATGCTGCCGATCTTATTTATGGTGCGGCCAATACTATTATAGCCGCAGGAGGCAACCTTGGACTATCGGGATCTCCGGCAAGCCTGATTTATAACAGGGTTTTATCTGCCGGATCTGGGACGGTTAGCCTGACGGGTGAAAATGTAGCGCTACTATACAAGCGCGTCGTCAATGCCAGCGGTGGAACTGTTATATATACTGGCACTGAAGCACTGTTAGTCTATAACCGGATTCTTTCGGCATCTGGTGGTATGCTTCATATTTCAGGATCTCCGGCGATTCTGAGATATTCCGGTAGCAGCATCAATATTGCAATGATAACGCTCAATACAAAAACGGGCACAATTCAGTTTTTAGTAAAAACAGGAACAGCACAGTTTTCAACAAAAAAACCAACCATCACTTTCAATTGAGGATTAAAAACCATGGCTATCTTTGTTGCTTTTCAGGATTTTGTAGAATCTCTTGGGCTTGGGGAACACAACCTTAACACAGATACGCTCAAGGTTTATCTAACAAATGCGACGCCATCCGTTACCGACGACGCAGATAAAGCGGATCTTGCTGAAATTACGAACGCAAACGGATATACTGCACCGGTTGACATTCAAAACACATGGGCAGAAACAGGTGGAACAGGAACGCTTGCTGGGGTTGATGTCACTATTACGGCATCCGGTGGAAGTTTTGGCCCGTTTCGATATGCGGTAATTTATAACGATACGCACACAACGGATGCATTAATTTGTTATTGGGATTACGGATCTTCAATAACGGTTCAGACCGGGGAAAGCTTCAAGATTGATTTCGGAGCCTCCATTCTCACGATGTCGTTTAGTTAAGGGGCAAAGATGACCGACGTTAACGAAGGCACAACCTCATATCACACCTATTCTTTGTTGGACGAAGACGGCGCTGCTGTCTCGGCCGTAGAGGCGCTTGAGTACAAAATCACCAATAACCTTGGAGTCGAGCTTTTGGCGTGGACGGCTATTGCTGCGCCATCGGCTACAGGGGAAATTACGGTTTCGGCAACGGTCAACACAAAGTCATCCGAAAACGATTTCAAGCGCTATATTACGCTCAGAGCCACGTATAACAGCGGCATGAAAATCACGAATGAATTTGACTACGTTATTGCTGATTTGAAGGGGATATAATGCAAACAGCAAGGCCAGTTAAAATAACCAGTACTGCACAAAAGGACACATCCGTAAAGGGTAAGTCCTACATGATGTATCAAGCCAAAGACGGCCGCTATTGCCCGATCGACCCGACGTGGCCGATCGGCGGTCCGAACTCGATCGCTATGAGTGCCGTCGCTCAGATTGCGCCGTCTGAATACGCAGCCGAAAAAGCGACGGAGAAGATCGACGCTATGAAAGCGCGTGTCGGCGGGATAACGCCGCCTGGACCGGGAGGCAAATCATGAACATCGTCGTTTTACGATCGACCGAATTGGAAATTATGATCGCCAAGCTTGCCGAGCTTGGCATCGACACGCGCCCGGCAGTGGACGAAGACGGGCATCCGGTCCAAGCCGAGTGTCGGGTTGGATGGTGCGTAACCCCTCACTTTACCACGTATCTTGGTGACGTGGTTTGCACGGTCGCCTTGACAGACGACCAATTCACGCGTCTTCCGGAGTATCTGGAAGACCCGATTTTCGTTTGTGACTGGCGTCCTGACGTTTTGCTTGAAGACGATACGCCCTTGCCTTGGCCTGCATACCTGATAGACGACGGCGAGGGCGGTTTGATGGAATACCG
>AMWB02108355.1_pt2 | contig 28038 bp, 23 predicted proteins | sample 200311 | NCBI WGS metagenome assembly AMWB02 (sample SAMN02737377, study PRJNA173069) | bioreactor metagenome | biome: anode biofilm in microbial fuel cells | place: USA: California | collected 2010-12-16 | reverse complement strand
TTGTTTCCACTTTGCTGCTCACTGCTTGCGGGCAAATCCCTGGATTGATGCGCGGCATCGATCCGCCGGAGCCTGGCGAACTGCTGCTGGAGGATGACTTTTCCGGCAACAGCAACCTTTGGGGAATAATGGAACGGGCAGGCGGCGACATCACAATCGAGTACGGCGGGATGATCTTTTCCGTTTACCTGCCCAATTTCATGTTCTGGTCAGTTAACAGTGGTGAATATCAGGATACCCGCGTAGTTGTAGACGCTGTACTGGTTGAGGGACCTGTGAACGATAATTTTGGTGTGATCTGCCGTTACCAGGATGAAGAAAATTTTTACGGCTTCCTGCTCAGTCATGATGGTTACTACGGGATCTTCAAGTACATGGACGGGAACATGATCATGACATCCGCGGAAGGGAACCTGGCATACAGCGAGGTGATCCGCCAGGGGGGGGTGGTGAATCACATTGAAGCCACCTGCCAGGGGAGTACGCTCAGCCTCACCGTCAACGATACCTTACTGGCGGCTGTTGAAGATGATACGTTCGTGTCAGGCAAGGTTGGCTTAATCGCCGGGGCTTACACCGAGCCGGGTGTGTCGGTGTTGTTCGATAATTTCAAGGTATATCAGCCATAAGATGAATATTTATTTTGACACCGTCGGGTGCAGGTTGAATCAGGCGGAAATAGAACGCATGGCGGGCGAGTTCCGCGCTGCGGGTCATTCCATCGTTGGATCAGCGCAAGAAGCTGACCTGGTGATCATTAATACCTGTGCGGTGACCGCTGCTGCAGCATCAGATTCACGGCAGAAAGCCCGGCAGGCTTTCCGGGCAGGTGCGGCTGAAGTTCTGCTGACGGGTTGTCTGGCTACGCTCGAACCGGAGCAGAGTGCTCAACTCCCGGGGGTAAGCCGTGTGGTTGGCAATCCTGAAAAATCCCGCATCCCCGCAATCGTGCTGCATCATCCGTATGACTTTGATACAGAAGTACTGGCGAGGAAACCGCTACCCGGACCGCGCAAGCGTACGAGGGCATTCTTAAAAGTGCAGGATGGTTGTGACAATCAGTGTACCTACTGTGTGACCAGAATTGCGCGGGGGAAGGCGGTAAGCGTCCCTGTAGAGCGTGTGATGCAGGACGCGCAGGCGGCATTGGAGGGGGGCGCGCAGGAGATTGTACTTTCCGGCGTGCACCTGGGCTCCTGGGGCAGCGACCAGGGGAACGGGGAAACGATCACCGACCTGGCTGCTTACCTCCTGGCGAATACCACCATGCAGCGATTAAGATTCTCTTCGATCGAACCCTGGGACCTGGATGAACAGTTCTTTGATCTGTGGGAGGATCCGCGCGTATGCCGGCATTTGCACCTGCCATTACAATCCGGTTCGGCCAGCGTGTTGAAAAGGATGGCACGGCACACGACACCTGAAAAATTCTGGCAGTTGGTCCAACTTGCGCGGAAGAAGATCGCGGGTGTTGCCATCACGACAGATGTCATTGTTGGTTTCCCCGGTGAGACAGAGCAAGAATTCACGGAAAGCCTGGCCTTTGTCAATGCAATCCAATTCGCTGCGGGTCACGTCTTTAAGTATTCAGCTCGACCGGGTACCGCAGCCGCCCGTTTGCCCGGGAGGATTCATGGCAGCATCGCGCAGGAACGCAGCCGTGCCATGCGGAGCGTACTGGAACAATCAGCTCAAGATTATCGTTTGAGCCACATAGGAAAAGAATTGTCCGTTCTGTGGGAAACCGGGCGAAAACTTGACAGCGGTGACTGGCTGATGCAGGGTCTGACCGATAATTACCTGGAAATTGATGGATTGGCAGAAATCGATCGATGTAATAAAATCGACCGGGTTAAAATCCGGAAACTTAATGTTGACATACTTCGAGCCGAGATTATCTTATCGTTTGAAACTGGAGAATAAATGATCGTTAAAGAATCAACAAAATGGTGGCAGAAAGCCGTCTTTTACCAGATCTATCCCCGGAGCTTTGCAGATGGCAACGGAGATGGGATTGGCGACCTGGCTGGAATGATCTCAAAACTGAACTACCTGCAGGAACTGGGGGTTGATGCCATCTGGCTTTCACCCCATTTTCCTTCCCCGTTTGTGGATTGCGGATATGATGTCTCGGATTATGAGGATGTTGGTCCAGAATATGGCACCCTGGAACAATTCAAGCATTTCCTGAACCAAATACATCAGCGGGGAATGCGGCTGGTGCTTGATCTTGTGTTGAACCACACCTCAGACCAGCACCGCTGGTTTATTGAATCCAGGTCCAGCCGGGATAACCCCAAACGCGACTGGTACATCTGGCGGGATGGTGACCCCGGTGAACCGCCCACGAACTGGTTTTCGGCATTTGGGGGATCCGCCTGGGAGTATGATGCGCACACTTCAGCGTATTATTATCATTACTTTTTCAAGGAACAACCGGATCTGAACTGGCACAACCCAGCGGTGAAGGAAGCGATGTTCAATGCAGCACGCTTCTGGCTGGATATGGGTGTAGATGGTTTTCGATTGGATGCGGTTGGCACGATCTTTGAGGATGAAACTTATCCTGCGATCCCCGAGGGAATGAGCCAGGAAGAACTTTACCGAATGGCGAGCCAATATGTGCAACCGAAAGGTGAGAAGACGGTCGTTTCCTATCACGAGGAAATGTTCAAACACCAGGTGGACCGGCCTGAAGTACACCTTATTATGCAGGAATTGCGCAAAGTGATCGATGAGTATGATGATCGCGTGCTGATCGGGGAGACAGACGACATCGCTTTTTACGGTGACGGCACCAACGAACTGCATTTGATTTTTAATTTTCCCCTGATGCGCACAAATCACCTGACGGCGCAGCACGTGAGCCAAAACCAGTTGGAACGACTGACGGCACTGCCGCCGATGGCGTGGCCGTGCAATACACTCGGCAACCATGACTCCGCGCGGATTTATACAGCGTTTGGTGATGGCACGCACAATAATGTACAAAACAAGCTTTACCTCATGCTGCTGCTGACGCTCAAAGGCACTCCTTTCCTGTATAACGGCGAGGAGATCGGGATGTCGGATTACATCATTAATGACCTGTCGAGATTCAGGGATCCGTTAAGCGTGCTCTATTACCAACTGGAAAAACGGGTGAATGGGTCCGATGAGCGGACCACAGTACTGAAAGGTGCCCTGATGGGGCGTGATCGCAATCGAACGCCAATGCAATGGTCCAACGCGCTCAATGGCGGTTTCTGTCCGCCTGAAACGGAACCCTGGCTCCCGGTAAACTCGGATTACGCAGCAGGAGTGAACGTGGACGATCAGGTGAGCAATCCTGATTCTATGATCAATTTTTACCGGCGCATGTTACATGTACGGCGTCAGAACACGGCGTTGCAGACAGGCGAGTACCAGGAGATTTCCACTGACAGCGCGGATATTCTTTGTTACAGCAGGTCAGATGCAGAACAAACTTTGCTGGTGGTGTTAAACATGAGCCCGGAAATCCAACGGGTCAGGTTGCCGTTTAAAGTAAAACAGATCCTGATCAATACGATGAAGAATTGGGTACACATCGAAGATCCTGAACCAACCTTGCAACCGTACCAGGGTGTCATTTACATCGCAGCTTAATAAGCGGACATTTTTAAGAACATTGACAAAAAAATGATATGATTCTCTCATTCGGTTTGCACACTCTGCAGGTAATTTGGCGCTAATGGATCGAGGAAAGTAAAAGTCTTGTATGAAGATCGATGAAGAAGACGAATCTACAGTAATCCGTAGAGCGACTGAGTATAAACCCGGGAGAAGTTGGAGCCGGTTATTGGTTGGCAGACCACTGTCGACTGCTGATGCACCGCATCAAACGATCGGCAAGGTACTTGGTCTGGCAGTTTTTTCTTCCGATGCCATGTCATCCGTGGCGTATGCGCCACAAGAGATCCTGATCATCCTGGCGGCAGCCGGAATGAGCGCTTTCCACCTCTCAGTGCCGATCGCGCTGGGAATCTGCGCTTTGCTGGCAGTGCTGATCTTTTCCTACGAACAGACCATCCACGCCTATCCCAACGGCGGCGGCTCCTTCATCGTAGCCCGTGATAACATCGGTGCAGTCCCTGCGCAGATCGCTGCTGCCGCGCTGCTCACCGATTACATCCTGACCGTGTCCGTTTCCATTTCTTCGGGTGTTGCGCAACTGATCTCTGCTTTTCCGGCGTTGGAGTTCTTGAAAGTACCGATTGCGATCTTCTTTGTCCTTCTGATCATGGTAGTGAACCTGCGTGGTGTAAAGGAATCCGGGATCACATTTGCCATACCCACGTACTTCTTCCTCGTGATGATGTATATCAATATCATCATTGGTTTTGTACGGATGCTTGCCGGCACCCTGGGGATGGTTGAAGCGCCACCGATGGATGTCATACTCGCTGAAACTACGCTGCAGCCGATCACCCTGTTCCTGATCCTCAAGGCGTTCGCCAGCGGCACAACAGCCGTGACCGGTGTTGAAGCGATCTCCGACGGCATTACAGCCTTCAAGGAACCGCGCAGCAAGAACGCCGGCACCACGCTTATCATCATGGCTTTGATCCTTGGCTCAATGATGTTATCCATCACATTCCTGGGTAACCATGTCGGGGTAATGCCATCGGAAGAGGAAACGCTGATCTCACAACTGGCGCGAACCGTGTTGGGCGGCAGGGGTTTGCTTTACCTGGGCACCATTACTGCCACCACTATCATCCTGGTAATGGCTGCCAATACGGCGTTCGCGGATTTTCCGCGTTTAAGCGCCATCGCCGCTGCTGATGGGTATCTTCCCAGGCAGCTTACCTATAGGGGAAGCCGCCTGGTTTATTCAAGGGGAATCGTTGCGCTGGCTGGCATGGCGATCCTGTTGATCATCGTGTTCAATGCCAGTGTAACCCGGCTTATCCCGCTTTACGCTGTCGGGGTGTTCCTGTCATTTACGATCTCTCAATCGGGCATGGCACGACGCTGGTGGAAATCCGGTAAATTGGAAGCGGGTGAGGAGATCGTGGAAAAAGGCTCGGTGCTCAAATACGATCCACACTGGTTGCATAAGATGATCATCAACGGTTTCGGTGCATTTGTTACTTTCATTGTTATGATCATCTTTGCCATCACCAAGTTCATTGATGGGGCGTGGATCGTCGTCATCCTCATTCCGGGACTGGTATTTGTCTTCTCTGCCATTCATAAGCATTACAGCAACCTGGCAAAAGACCTTTCTTTGGATGAATATCAACCCATGGCTCGCATCGCGCATCAGAGGGTGCTGCTATTGGTGAGCAGTGTCCACAAGGGTACACTAAATGCGTTACGGTACGCGAAGACCCAATCTTCTGATATTACGGCCGTGCATGTATCGATCGACCCGGTGGAGACGCAAAAATTGCGGGATAAATGGGAAATGTGGGGTGAGGGATACCGCCTGGTCGTGATTGAATCACCATACCGTTTGTTCATCGAACCACTGCTTGAATACATTGAAGAGATCGATCGAAATCGTAAAGCGAATGAGATCATCAGTATTGTTGTTCCGCAGTTCATTCCGCGGCAGGCAATTACCAACGCGTTGCACGCGCAAACTGCAGAAACTTTGCGCAAGGTTTTGTTGTCACGAAATGGGATTGTGATCCTGGAAGTGCCATACCAGGTGGATTAAGAGGGTAGAGGAAAAATGCGAATCGTAATCATTGGATGCGGCAGGATTGGCGCACAACTGGCGTACAGTTTATTTAAACGCGGGCACCAGGTATCAGTAGTGGATGAAAATGTGACCTCTTTTAACAATCTTCCCTCTGATTTTTTGGGAAGGATCCAGGAGGGGGACGCCCTGAACCAGGAGGTGTTAAGACGGGCGGGAATCGAAAAATGTGACGGCCTGGCGGCGGTAACAGATAGCGACACGCTGAATGTTGTGATCTGTCATATCGCGCAGAAGGAATTTAACATTACAAATATTGTGGCAAGGAATTACGATCCACATCTGCGCCCCCTGTTTGAGTCTTTCAATATCCAGGTGATCAGTTCCACCAGCTGGGGTTCTCAGCGTATTGAAGAGCTACTGCTGGACGCTGAAGGGCGAACCGTTTTTTCGGCTGGCAACGGGGAAGTGGAAGTCTACGAAATTGAGATACCAGCTGTCTGGAACGGGATGCGGATCAGTGATCTGATCACATGCGGTGAATGCAAGTGGATCGCCATCACCAGGGCTGGACAGGCATTCCTGCCTGAGGCGGAAACGGTCATGAACACGGGTGATATTCTGGCGGTCGCTGCCACAATGGAAGGTATTCAGGATACCCGCGCCAACCTAAGGCGAAGGCAGGAGGACTGACATGTTCGTTATCATTGCGGGCGGCGGGCGCACTGGCGCTCAATTGGCAAAATCATTGATCGCGATCGATCATAAGGTAAGGGTGGTGGAACATAGACCGGAAATACTGGCGCGCATACACAAGGAATTACCGACCGAAACCATCGTGACCGGCAACCCTTTGGATGTCAACATCCTGGAGCAGGCGGATATTCAGCATGCCCAGGTTTTCGCGGCGACCACACCCAATGATGCGGAAAACCTGGCTTTGTGCTACCTGGCAAGAGAACGTTACAAGGTAAAACGTACGATTGCCCGGGTCAATAATCCGCGAAACGCCTGGCTTTTCAACGAACGTTTTTACGTGGATGTTGCAGTGAACCAGGCTGATATCCTTGCACGGTTGATCGAAGAGGAGATGTCAATGGGTGACATGATGACCCTCTTAAAACTGCGCAGAGGGAAGTTCTCATTGGTGGAGGAAAAAGTTCCTGAGAATGCCAAGGCTGTCGGGGTGGCGATCAAGGATCTTAATCTACCTGCCAATTGCGTGATCGCCGGTATCATCCGTGCAGGGGACCTGATGATTCCGAGGGGAGTGACCACTTTGTCAGCCGGTGATGAGGTGCTGGCAATCACCGATCCCGAGGGTGCCAAAAAGATCGCCGCCTTATTAGAGGTGCCTGTAAATGAAAATAACCTTTGACCGGTAACCCCTGTTAAGGTATAATTCAACCCTGTGAATTTTAGCGATCAGTATACATTTGAGAGGAAATAAGAATGACGAAGAGGACCTATCAACCAAGAATTCGCCGCCGTGTGCGTGTGCACGGATTTCGCGCCCGAATGGCCACAGCCGACGGCCGCGAGGTCTTGAAGCGGAGACGCGCCAAAGGCCGTCAAAAGTTGACCGTTACAATGAATAACCACGTCAAGAAGACGAGCTGGTAATTAGGCTAATAATCCCGGATTATCAAGTAGAGGCATGTTCATTAATAATTTGGACGGGATGACGGGTGAAACGGAAGTTCCGATTAACCCAATCAAATGACTTCAAGCGGGTGCGCCACACTGGTAGATCATACGCGCACCCGCTTTCAGTCATTGTTGTGGCAACTGGACAGGCAGAGAACTCACGGGCAGGAATACTGGTCACAAAAGCATTGGGTGGTGCAGTACAACGCAATCACATCAAGCGCCAGTTACGAGTCATAATCACTGAATTGCTACCGGAGATCAAAAAGAACGTAGACATAATAGTGATTCCACGTGAACCCGCCTCCAGGGCATCTTACAAGGAAATTAAGTCAGCAGTTGTGAGTCTGTTGGGAAGAGCAGGATTGATTGTCGCAAACAATAATGACCCAGGAAGATAACCACATCCATATTGACGAACCCCGTTTAAGGGATCTGCCATTTTCTTTGTGGAATATTCCGCGCATGCCGTTGCTTGCGTTGATCAGGGCGTATCAGCTACTGGTCTCACCGACACTACCTGCCAACACGTGCCGTTTCTATCCATCCTGTTCGCATTATGGTTACCAGGCGATCTATAAACACGGCGCGGTAAAGGGAACAGTCATGGCGATCTGGCGGGTATTACGTTGTAATCCTTACAATCCGGGCGGTTTTGACCCGGTGCCGTGATTGGGCTGGAATTATCTTAGTCAATTAACAAGGAAAACCGATTCGAATGAAAAATAACCGATTGATCCTGATACTGCTGTTTAGCCTGACCGCGCTTTTATTAAGTGCGTGTACCGGAGCCGGTCAAACCAATAGTTGGGCCGGAGTGACAGTAGCTGACGAGTATGTCTATCTTGCGAATGGCAACCTGGTTTACGCACTCAACGGTGATAGTGGCAACACAACCTGGGAGTATCCGCAAAAGGCATCCGCGCAGCGCTTATTTTACGCGGAACCTGCACTGGCAGGTGAGCAATTGATCGTTGTCGATTACGCGCACGGCATGACCAGCCTGAATGCAAAAACTGGTGCAGAAACCTGGTCTTTTGAAGACGCAAAGGGACGCTACATTGACAGCCCGTTGGTCCTCGATGATCTGATTGTCGCACCTAATGCGGATGGATCCATGTACGCGGTCAACCTGTCTGGAAACCTGGTGTGGACCTTCGAAGCTGAACACGCTTTGTGGGCCAGACCGGTCAGTGACGGAGAAACTGTCTACTTCACATCAATGGATAAAAATCTGTACGCAGTCAATGCAACCAGTGGTGAGTTGAGATGGAAGACCGACCTCAAGATCTCAGCAGTCGCCCGCGCGTTGCTGGACAACGGTACGCTATACGTCGGCAACCTGGATGGCACGCTGTTCGCGCTCAATGCTGCCGACGGCAGCATCCTATGGGAACAGAAGGTTGGAGGCGGTATCTGGGCAGCGCCCCTGCTGCACGAGGGCAAGCTTTACCTTGGTGATCAGTCCGGCAGGATCAACATTCTGGATAGCACTGACGGTAAGGTAATCCAGTACATTGAAACAGAATCAGCGATCCTCGGGGCTGGTGTGCTGTTGGAGAACGGTGTGGCATTTGGCAACGAAGCCGGTGAATTGATCGTGATCGGTTTCAATGGCGAGCGGTTGTGGACGCGGACTTTTGACGGAAGTCTTTATTCCAACATCCAAAAAAATGGTGAAGATCTACTACTCACCTTAACGCAGGGCGAAAAGCCACTGCTTGCTGTGGATCTCAACGGGAACGAGATCTGGAACTTCTCTATAAAGTCTGACAAAAAGTAAGGACGGACCTACATGTGGGATACGATTATTATTGAGCCTTTTATCAACCTGTTGCTATGGATCTCGAAGCTTGTGGGCAATTTCGGGGTGGCGATCATCCTATTCACGATCCTCACCAAGATCGTGCTCTATCCATTAACAGCCAAGCAAATCAAGAGTTCCACGGCGATGCAGGAACTGCAAAAGGACAAGCGGTATATTGAGATCCAGACCAAGTACAAGGGTGACAAGGAAAGATTGGCACAGGAGCAGATGAAGCTCTACCAGGAGCTGAAGATCAATCCGATGTCCTCCTGTCTGCCCACCCTGATCCAGTTTCCGATCATCATTGGTCTTTACCAGGCGTTGATCCAAACGATGGCATCCGGACCGATCGACCTGTTGAAGTTGTCGCGTCACATTTACCCCAATTTCCTCAACCTGGCTGATGTGTTGCCTTTGACAAGCAAGTTTCTATGGATGGACATAGGCGCACCAGAACGGTTATTCATCCCGGGAATAAACTTCGGGATCCCGGTGCTGGCGATTGTCGTGGTGATCACAACTTACATTTCTTCGAAGATCATTGCCCCGCCTCCTTCACCTGGAGCGAACGACCAGGGAGCGATGATGTCAAAGATGATGAACATCTACATGCCATTCCTGATGGGCTGGTTGGCGTGGTCTTTGCAATCTGGTTTAGCACTTTACTTTGTGGTTACCAACCTGGTCCAGATCGCCCAATACGCGATTGCCGGAAATGTACACTGGGACAATATTGCTTTCTGGAAGAAAAATGAGACAACTAAACCGAGCGTTCTGCCCCCATCGAAGCGAGGTAAATGATGAGCGCTGAAAAAACCAATCTGGAGATCATTGCCCCATCCGCGGAAGAAGCCATTGAAAGAGGACTTGAACAACTTGGTCTGACAGAAGATATGGTTGAGGTCGAAGTTCTTGATAGCGGTTCCAGAGGCTTGCTTGGAATTGGCGGCCGGCAATCGCGTGTGCGGCTGACCGTAAAATCTTTCGAGTCTCTGATTGACGAACACACGCCTGAACAGGCGGATATTGACCGTATCGAGACAGAGGATTTTGAAGAAGACCTTGTCCAGGAGATCGACGACGCCAAATTGAGTGAAGAGGACAGGCAGAATCTTAAAGCGGTCAAGTCAGTGGTCAATGAACTGCTGGAGCGGATGCGCGTAAGGGCAGAGGTTTCAGCCAAATACATTGAGCCGCAGGACAGCAAGGATCAGCGCGTTGTGCTGGTGGATGTAGAAGGTAAAGATCTCAGCATTCTGATCGGGCGCCGTTCTGAAACGCTTAATGCGATGCAATACATTACCAGCCTGATCGTCAACAAGGATTTGGGTCGTTGGGTTCCCCTGATGATCGATGTGCAGGGATATCGCAACCGCCGGGAACGCCATTTGCGGCAATTAGGAAGACGAATGGCAGAACAGGCTATCCAATCCGGCCGCAAGCAGACGCTTGAGCCCATGCCTCCCAACGAACGCAGGTTGATCCACCTGGAACTGCGCGACCACCCCCAGGTTTATACTGAGAGTGTTGGCGAGGAACCCTACCGCAAGGTTACGATCTCGCTCAAGAATCAGCCTTAATCAAGGAATTCATGCATGATCCAGGTTCACCAGGACCTGGATTTTTTGTTAATCTGCTGTAGTAAAATTGATCATCAAGTGAAAGCGTGAACAGGAGATGCACATGAGAGCAGTGGACATCATCATCAAAAAGCGGGATAGGATCGAGCTATCAAAAGAAGAGATCGAGTTCTTCGTGAAAGGAATTGCTGATAACGAGATCCCCGATTACCAGATTTCTGCCTGGGCGATGGCAGTTCTACTTAACGGGATGACTGACCAGGAAACAACTGATCTGACGTTGGCGATCGCGAATACCGGTGAGGTGCTTGACCTATCCGAAATCGTCCCTATTGAAGTGGACAAACACTCCACTGGAGGGGTGGGGGATAAAACCACCCTGGTGGTTGAACCAATTGTTTCAGCCTGTGGGTTGCCAGTAGGTAAAATGTCAGGCCGGGGGCTAGGGTTCACCGGTGGAACGTTGGACAAGATCGAATCCATCCCGGGTTTCCGCACGAATCTTACACGGGAGGAGTTCATCCGCCTGCTCAAAGAGGAGGGACTGGTGCTGGCCGGGCAGAGCACAGACCTGGCTCCGGCGGACGGGAAACTATACGCCTTGCGTGATGTGACCGGCACAGTGCAATCGATCCCGTTGATCGCCTCTTCGGTGATGAGCAAAAAGATCGCTGGCGGCGCGAGAGGGATCGTGCTGGATGTAAAAGTGGGCACCGGCGCGTTCATGAAAAACCTCGAGGAAGCCAGGCAACTCTCAAGGCTGATGGTCGCAATTGGCAGGTTAAGTGGCAGGAAGGTTGTGGCACTGCTTTCTGATATGAACCAGCCGCTTGGCGTGGCAGTGGGCAACTCGCTTGAGGTTAAGGAAGCCATTGAAACCCTTAAAGGGAACGGACCGGCAGATTTTACCGAACATTGCCTGGTGGTCGCTTCTCACATGTTGCGCATAGGTGAAAAGGCGGCAAATGTAACGGATGGTCGAAAGATGGCAGAAGAAGCCCTGGCAAGCGGTAAAGGTCTGGCGCAATTACGCAAGCTGGTGCAGAACCAGGGTGGTGATCCACGTTACGTGGATAACCTGCAGTTGTTTCCACTTGCACCGGTAATTCGGGATGTGCTGTCACCCCGGGAAGGATACCTGGCGGAGATTGATGCACTCACCATTGGGGAGACGTCGGTACAGATGGGCGCAGGGCGCAGCAGGAAAGAGGACGCCATTGACCACCGCGTGGGCATTATGGTGCATCACAAAGTTGGGGATTACGTTGGAAAGGGCGATGTGTTGTTTACGCTGCACGCCGCTGATGAAAAATCCTTTGAAATGACGAAAGAGTTGTGTCTTTCTGCTTGCCGCTGGCAGGACGGAGCTTGTGCGCCGTTGCCGCTATTTTACGAAGTAATCGAGTAGAACACTTGTTGTGATATAATCTGGCAACAAAAGCTTAGATGGAAAAGAGTAAGCTTGGTAATTCCTTCAGCGAAACCGGGTTTGGTGTGAGCCGGTGGGGATAACAAGCCGAATATCCTTCCGGAGCTGCGATCTGAAAGCTGCAAGCGAGTAAGTGAGCCGGAAATCCAACCGTTAACCTGGATCAGGTATATTCCTTGGAATGCACCTGACAAAGCGCTCTGATCGAAGAGAAACAGGGTGGTACCGCGGGAATTTTCTCCCGTCCCTGGCCAGGGATGGGAGTTTTGTTTAAGGAGGAAGCATGTTCAAATCAGTTTCGCCCAAGCTAGATGTAAACCGGATGGAATCGAAAGTACTGCGCCATTGGCAGGACCGGGATATTTTTCATAAAAGCATGTCTCAGCGTGAAGGGATGCCTGAATATATTTTCTTTGAAGGACCTCCGACCGCGAACGGCAAACCCGGTGTGCACCATGTGCTCGCCCGCGCGTTCAAGGACATCTTCCCGCGTTACAAGACCATGCGCGGCTACCACGTCTCGCGCCGTGGAGGGTGGGACACACACGGCCTGCCGGTTGAGATCGAAGTGGAAAAGAAACTCGGATTTACGAACAAGCAGCAGATCGAAGAGTACGGTATTGAAAAATTCAACGCGCTATGCCGTGAATCCGCTTTTGCGTACATCCAGGAATGGGAGAGACTGACCGACCGCATCGGGTACTGGGTGGACCTGGAAAGCGCGTATGTTACTTATGAGAATTACTACATTGAATCTGTGTGGTGGATCCTGAAAAACTTCTGGGAGAAGAATCTGCTCTACCAGGGTTACAAAGTAGTGCCTTACTGCCCGCGCTGCGGGACGCCGCTCTCAGATCACGAGGTGGCGCAGGGTTACCGCGAAGCCACTGATCCTTCTGTCTTCGTGCGCATGCCGCTGGTAGATTCACCCGGTACATCGCTGCTGGTTTGGACGACTACCCCGTGGACCTTACCGGCAAACGTAGCGATAGCAGCCGGCGCAGAGATTGATTACGTGACGGTTGAGCGAAACATGGAGGATGGCTCGCTAGAAAAGCTCATCCTGGCGGAATCCCTGCTGACTAAGGTATTTGGGGATGAACCCGTAAAGATTGTCAACAGGATGAAGGGAAAGCAGCTCAAAGGCAAGCAATATCGACCTCTGTTCACCTTCCTGCCCACTGAGAAAAAGGCTCATTATGTTGTGCTTGGGGATTTCGTAACCATCGAAGACGGTTCCGGACTGGTGCACATCGCTCCTGCTTTTGGTGCGGATGATATGCAGGTGGCGTTGGACCATGATCTGCCGATCCTCAATACCGTCGCCGAAGATGGCAGCTTCATCTCGGAAGTACAACCCTGGGCGGGTCTGTTTGTAAAGGATGCCGATCCACTCATCACGCGCAATCTGCAGGATCGTGGATTGCTCTTCAGAGAAGGTACGTATGTGCACACCTATCCCTTCTGCTGGCGCTGCAACACTCCGCTGCTTTACTACGCACGACCCACATGGTACATTCGCACCAGCCAGTATAAGGACCGCATGGTTGAACTAAACAACCAGATCAACTGGTATCCGGAGCACATCCGCAAAGGCCGTTTTGGCAACTGGCTGGAAAACAACGTTGATTGGGCGCTCGGCCGCGAACGTTATTGGGGAACTCCGCTGCCGGTGTGGGAGTGTGAAAGCTGCCACAACCAGGATTGCATCGGCTCCATCGCTGAACTATCCGAACGGTGCGGTAAGAGCCTGGCTGAAGCTGACCTGCATCGACCCTATGTGGACGAGATCACCATAGTGTGTGGTGAGTGCGGCGGCAGGATGCGCCGGGTACCGGAACTGATCGATGTGTGGTTCGATTCCGGTTCAATGCCGGTCAGCCAGTGGCATTATCCGTTTGAGAACCTGGATGCATTTAAAAACCAGTTCCCGGCTGATTTCATTTGCGAGGCAGTCGATCAGACCCGCGGATGGTTCTATTCACTGCATGCCATCAGTACACTGCTTTTCGACACCAATTGTTACAAGAATGTGATCTGCCTGGGTTTGATCCTGGATGGGGACGGGCAAAAAATGTCCAAATCCCGCGGCAACGTGGTGACCCCCTGGACTGTGATCGACCAGCATGGTGCTGACGCAATGCGCTGGTATCTCTACACAGCCAGCCCTCCGGGGCAGGAACGGCGCTTTTCCAGTGACCTGGTGGGAGAAGTGTTGCGCAATTTCACCCTGACCTTGTGGAACACCTACTCATTTTTTGTGACTTACGCCAATCTCGATAACTGGAAACCGGGTCCTTCAGTTGAAGTGGAATACAGCCCGCTGGATAAGTGGGTGCGTTCCTCTCTACATACATTGACCAGGGATGTGACAGCAGCCATGGAGAGCTACGATGTGCTGGGGGCGACAAGACCGGTACAGGAATTTGTGGAACAACTTTCCAACTGGTACCTGCGCAGATCGCGCCGGCGCTTCTGGAAGAGCGAATCAGATGGTGATAAGAATGCAGCCTACTCCACCCTTTACGAATGCCTGGTTACATTAAGTAAGTTATTGGCTCCCACCATGCCATTCATTGCGGATGAGCTTTACCTGAACCTGGTCGGTTCGGTGGACGCAGCGGTGGCGGAGTCCGTTCACCTGGCAGCCTGGCCGGAATACGATCCAGTGGCTATCGATGAAAAACTGAACACGGAGATGAGCCTTGTGATGCGCATGACCTCGCTCGGGCACGCCGCCCGCAACAAGGCCAACCGCAAGGTGCGCCAGCCCCTTTCTGAAGTAGCATTCTCGGTTAGCAATCTTGAAGAGGAGAAAGTAGTTGAAAGCTACGCAGAACTGTTGGCCGATGAATTAAATGTAAAAAAGGTCAGGCTGCTCAATGCCGCTGGAGAAGCGGTGAGCTATTCCCTAAACCCGCTCCCCAAACAACTGGGACAGAAATACGGCAGTCTTTTCCCTGAGATCCGCAAGAAGATCGTAGCGATGGAGGCTGAAGCGACTGCATTGCAACTGCTCGCAGGAAAGAACATTCCACTCGAGATTAACGGCCAAACGCTGGAGATCCTGCCGGAGGAAGTTGAAGTCAGGCTGCAAGCCAGGGAGGGTTACTCGGTGGCTTCAGAGGGAGCTTACCTGGCAGCCCTGGTCACCGAACTGACACCTGAACTGATCGCGGAAGGATTTGCGCGTGAGTTTGTGCGGCGTGTGCAGGACCTGCGCAAGTCAGCAGACCTGGACATCGCTGACCGCATCAAGTTGTACTACACCGCATCGCCTGTGCTGCAAAATGCAGTTGAAGACTTCAGGGAGTACATCATGACGGAAACACTGACCAAAGAATTGGTCAACGAAATGCCGCTTGAGGAGATGTTTACGGCTGAGGATGCCTTTGATACAGAAAAGGTGTTGATCGGTATCAAGAAAATTTAAATCGAAGGGGCTCCATGTTGGAGCCTCTAAAAGTTTCAAAGCAATAGTGCGGTAAAATTCATTCATCTTAAAAATGGAGCAGCGTTTGAAAGCATTTTTTAAACGATCTTACTGGTTGTTCATTGTAGCCGCGGTCATTGTCGTCGTAGACCAGGTAACCAAGTGGCTGGTGGTTACCAACATCCCATACGGTGGGATGTGGTCACCATGGGAATGGCTGACGCCGATCGCGCGCATCGTCCATTGGAGCAACACCGGAGTTGCTTTCGGAATGCTGCAGGGGATGAACCCCGTTTTTATCGGGTTAGCGGTCGTAGTATCCGGAATGATCATCTATTACTACCAGAAGCTTGAGAAGCAGGATGGACTGCTTAAGTTAGCGCTTATGCTGGAATTAGGCGGGGCGATTGGCAACCTGGTTGACAGGATCCAATACGGTCATGTGATCGATTTTGTCTCTGTGGGCAACTTCCCCGTATTCAATGTAGCCGATAGTTGCATTACAGTAGGTGTGATTATCCTGCTGATCGGTGTGTGGATACAGGAAAAACGGGAAAAAACCCGCAGGGCAGCAGCCACCCAGGATCAAACTTTGGATGGAAATGTAAATTGAGCAGCCAGGAAAAGATTTTCATTGTTCAGGCAGGTCAGGAAACCAGGTTGGATAAATTCCTGGTTCAGTCACTGCCTGAGCACTCCCGAACACGTCTGCAAGCGTTGATCCATGAAGGAGCAGTTTCGGTTGACTCACAGCCGGTTACAAAGACCGGATTCGTGTTGGAAGCGGGAAAGCGGGTCAGTATCAACGTTCCTGACCCGGAACCGGTTGAGTTGCAGGCAGAAGACATACCCCTTGACATTGTGTATGAAAATGATGACCTGGTGATTATCAACAAACCTGCCGGGATGGTTGTCCATCCGGCGCCGGGGCATTCCAGCGGGACACTGGTTCACGCTGCGCTGGGCAGCTTTAGCGATTTGCAGGGGATTGGCGGAGAGATAAGACCGGGTATCGTTCACCGGCTTGATAAGGATACCTCCGGTTTGATCATCATCGCGAAAAATGACCAATCTCACCGCTGGCTGCAGGACCAGTTCAGGCTGCGTAAGGTGGAAAAAGTTTATATAGCCCTGGTAGACGGCAAACCGCCCACCCCTTATGGGAGGATCGAGGCTGCCATCGCTCGTGACCCTGCGCACCGCAAACAAATGGCGGTTGTTTCAGAAGGGCGGGGCAGGCCGGCGGTAACCGAGTACAAAACGTTGACCCAATATCCCGAACACACGTTGATTGAAGCACATCCATTCACGGGGCGCACCCATCAGATCCGATTGCACATGGCTTTTTTAAATTGTCCGATCGTGGGAGATCTCGTTTACGGTCATAAAAAACTCAGCTTAGAGATCAATCGGCATTTCTTGCACGCTGCCAGGATATCCATAATCCTTCCTGGCGATAAAGAACCGAGCACGTTTGAAGCTGCTATGCCACCTGACTTGAAGGCTGTACTTGAATATTTATCCCGACAACATGGAGTACCTTATGAAGATCGTTGATATGCGTTCTGATACAGTCACCAAGCCGACTGATAAAATGCGCGCCGCCATGGCAGCCGCTGAGGTGGGTGATGATGTTTATGGTGAAGACCCGACGGTCAACCGGTTGCAGGAAATGGCTGCCGCGATGTTGGGAAAAGAATCCGGCTTGTTTGTACCCTCTGGTACCATGGGCAACCTGCTTTCTGTATTAAACGTGTGTCAGCGTGGTGACGAGGTCATCATGGGGAATTTGGGACATACCTTCCAGTTCGAAGCTGGTGGGATCTCAGCGCTGGGTGGGGTTTTCCCGCACACTTTACCCAATCAGGTGGATGGCTCGCTGTTGCTTTCTGACATTGAACACGCCATCCGACCGGATGATATTCATGACCCGATCACGCGCATGGTGATCCTGGAAAATACGCATAACCGCTGCGGTGGGACTGTGTTGAGCCTGGAGTATTCCCACGCAGTTGCCGAACTGTCGCATTCGCACGCTCTGCACCTGCACCTAGACGGCGCAAGATTGTTTAATGCCGCGGCTGCCCTGGGTGTTGAACCCATTGAGGTGGCTGAACCTTTCGATAGCGTTACTTTCTGTTTGAGCAAGGGGTTATGTGCGCCGGTTGGCAGCGTGGTGTGCGGTTCGCGTGAATTCATCAAGCAGGGTTTGCGAACGCGCAAAATCCTGGGCGGCGGTATGCGCCAGGCCGGCATCCTTGCGGCGGCTGGGATCGTTGCCTTGCAGGAAATGACGGGCAGGCTGCACGAAGATCACGAAAAAGCCACCCGGCTGGCACAGGGACTGGCGAATATCCCCGGGATCCAATTCGAAATGGGTTTGCCACAGACCAACATGGTCTTCCCCTCGCTTACTGATGAGGTCACCCTGAGCACCCAGCAGGTGGTTGAGAAACTCAACGCGCTGGGCGTAAAACTGGGGGCGGTGGCGAGTCGACGCTTTAGACTGGTGATGCATTACTGGATCACCATGGAGGATGTTGAATACACCATTCGGGCGTTTGAGCAAGTGCTGGCTGGATGATCGGGTGATCCATCGCCAAAATTCATTCTGATATAATTCTTTTAACTTCCAAATATTGCTTTTCAGATAGAGGTGCCCATGGAACCTTTTATTACTTTAAATGAAATAGATGCTGCGGCAGATCACATCCGTAACCGTATCACGATCACTCCCAGGGTTGGATTGGTACTTGGCTCAGGATTAGGAAAACTCGCAGATTCGGTTATGGACCCGACCATTATCCATTACACTGAAATTCCCAATTGGCCACTCTCCACCATCCACGGTCATGCCGGTCGTTTGGTAATCGGGAACCTTTTTGGGGTGCCCAGCCTGGTGATGCAAGGACGCGTGCACTACTATGAAGGTTATCCGATGGATCAGGTGACGCTGCCAATCAGGGTGATGCAAAGGCTGGGGATCGAGATAATTATTCTGACCAACGCAGCTGGTGCAATCAACGCGGATTACGTGCCAGGCGATGTGATGCTGCTCGTGGACCACATTAACATGATCGGGATGGGCGGGTTAAACCCGTTACGGGGTCCAAACCTGGCTGAATTTGGTGAGCGCTTCCCGGATATGAGCAGACCTTATGATTATGACCTGATCGCCAAAGCGCGGGAAGCGGCCAAAACCAATCAAATTGGCTTACACGAAGGAGTTTATGTCTGCCTGGCAGGTCCCTCTTTTGAATCACCAGCCGATCTGCGTTTTCTGCAAAGGATCGGGGCGGATGCAGTTGGTATGTCAACCGTTCCTGAAAACATCGTTGCGCGGCATGGGAAGACACGCGTGTTGGGTCTTTCGGGGATCAGCAATAAGGCTAACCTTGACGGCAGCACAATTACCACTCACGAGGAAGTGCTCGAAGCCGGGATCCTGATCGTGCCCAAGATAACAACCATCATCCGCGGAGTGCTGGAATCTCTCGCAAAGTGATAGCCCGTTGGCCAGATTTATTGATGGCGAGTCTTCGTGAATAGTCTGCTGCGATTCCTTTCCAATTATGAAATCCTGTTCTATGCAATTTCAGGGTTAATCATCCTTATCTCGGCACGCAGAACATTTATTGCCTGGCGTGAGTGGTCGGGAAGTATATTTGGCCTGGAGAAGGAGCATTCGCAGCGAAGGTTTAACCAGGGATTGACCGTGGTTGTTTTTAGTGTTGTGCTGATGGCCGGTCTGTTCATTGTCAACACGTTCATTACTCCCACCGTACCAGGCATTCAACAATTACCAACACCAACGATCGACATGACCCAGCAGCCACCGACAGTCACCCCGGCACCGACCGCAGAAATCACGGCACAGGGATTCATCCCCACCATCACCTCGTATTTCAGTCGCGGCTGTTTTCCTGATCAACTGGATTGGACCGATCCGCGCAACGGTGATACGATCAGTGGAACGGTGGAATTGAAGGGCACGGTCAACGTGGAAAACCTTGGTTTTTACAAATATGAATTTGCCCCGATGGGTAGTGATACCTGGACAACAATCGCTGCCGGTAATATGATCGTTAAAAATGATCTGCTGGGTGGTGCCTGGGATACAAGCGCACTTGTTCCGGGGGATTATGAACTACGGCTGGTCGTGAACGATAATGAAAATAACCCCCTGCCTGCCTGCGTGATCCAGGTAACCATTGAGGCTCCGGAGTAAAAAATGGCCGAGATAGAAATCAGACCCGCAATATCGAATGACATCGCTGTGTTGGAGAGTTTTGACCATTCCTGCGAAACCACCCACGTCTGGCAGCTCACCAACATTATCAACAAAGACCACATCAATGTTGATCTCAAGGAAATTCGATTGCCGAGGGTATTACACCTGGCTTATCCACGCCGTGAGGAGTCTTTAAAAGATACATGGACAAAGCACACGCTATTCCTGGTTGCCCGATGTGAAGACAACCTGGTGGGGTACCTGATTCTGGATGAGAACGTTGACCAGGAATCCGCGGTAATTCGGGATGTAGTGGTGACACCGCTTCTACGCCGCCAGGGGATTGCCACCACACTTCTCTTTGCTGCACAGGATTGGCTCAAGAAGCGCGGCACGACACGGTTAATACTGGAAATACCGGCGAAGAATCACCCAATGATCGCTTTGGTGCGCAAACTGCGTTTCGAGTTTTCGGGCATGGCTGACCGTTATTATGCCAACCACGATATGGCTTTCTTTTTCGTGAGCTTGCTGAAATAAGAGGGCGGTTTTGATCAGCTGGATGAATGAAGTCATTTCCGTGGCAAGGACGATCAGTCAGATCCTGACTGCCGGCATTGCCATTACCGCTTTCTCTCTCCTGCTTTATAGTCTCACATTCAATCTGCGCGAACGGGTTGCCCGTGCCTTCATGGCGATCATGCTGTGCCTGGTGATCGTTTTTTCTACCGAATCATTTGGAGCAACAAGCAGGGAACCTTATGTGATCGATTTCTGGTTGCGAGTGCAGTGGATCGGTATCATCCTGCTTCCGGCCATGTACTTGAATTTTTCTGACGCACTGCTGGCGACAACGGGGCTGCCCTCCCGCTGGCGCCGTAAATGGGCGATTCGTGTTACTTACCTGGCATCTGTGGTGATGGTCTTCCTGTTGTTTTCACCCTGGTTCCTGGGTGAACTGGTCACCGGAAAACCTCCTGCGCCGCATCACCAACCCACAATTTTAACCACACTGTTTACGATCTATTATGCAGTCATCCTGGTTCTCGCCTGGATCAATTTTTACAGGGCATATCAACGGACCCTTACACGTACCAGCAAACGCCGCATGCTTTATCTTGCTATCAGTGCCATTGGACCGGTGGTAGGAGCTTTCCCGTTTCTGCTGTACAGCTCAGGATTTGCGGCTGTACGTACCCTGCTCTTCTGGTTCATCACCATCGTTGTGACGGCTGGTTTGGGAATGTGTATCTTTCTCATGGCCTATGCGGTCGCATTCTTCGGAGTACCCTGGCCGGACCGCGTTGTGAAAAGCCGGTTGATCAAGTGGACGCTCAGGGGACCGATCACCGCCAGCCTGGCTTTGGGTATTATGACGATCATCCGCAGAGCCAATGAGGCGATAGGTGGATCCTTTGAAGCGTTGGCTCTGATCATGATGGTGGTCACGGTGCTGGTGTGTGAATATGCCATCACATTGTTCTACCCATATATTGAAAGGTGGCTGGTATACGACAAAGATGAGCATGATTTCCGCTTCATCCGGTCACTTGAAGAGCGGATCATCACCCGCAGTGATTTGAAGCAATTTATCGAAATGGTACTTTCGGCGGTGACAGACCAGGTTCAGGCGGCAGGGGCTTATCTGCTGGAGTTGAAAGAGGATGGTCTCAACCTGGTGGAACACACCCAGGATACTGCACCAAAAGCTGAAAAACTGGATCAGCTTGAAAAGACTCTACTAGATGTCGACAATGACGTAAGTTATGTAATGAGCGAAAACGATCTGCTGATCCCGCTGCGGAATGGCAGCAATGGCAAGGGTGAGAGAATCTACGGGTACCTGGGAATTGTGGGCGTGCAGGATCGATTACCACTGGAGCCTGAAGCTGCAGAGGCAATTCACCGCCTGGCTGAAAGGGCTGGCGTCGCTTTACGCGACCGGGAAATGCTTGAGCAGGTATTTGATACCCTGGAACGGCTAGACCCGCAGGAGGAACTCATACAGAGATTGCGGGCAGCCGGCCGATACGACCAGAAAGCATTATTGGAAGATGTGGACTGGCTCAAACAAAAAGAGTTGTCCACCTGGGTAAAAGGCGCTCTGACACATTACTGGGGTGGGCCAAAACTAACTGAAAGTCCATTAATAAAACTGGAGCTGGTGAAAGCTGCGCTGAAAAGTAATGACGGGAACGAAGTCAATGCCCTGCGCAGTGTACTGCGCACAGCGCTTGAGCAATTAAAACCGGCTGGCGAAAGAAAGTACACAGGCGAGTGGTTATTGTATAATATTTTGGATATGAAGTTTATGGAGGGAAAAAAGGTCCGGGAGATCGCCATTAAACTGGCGGTATCAGAGGCTGATCTTTATCGGAAGCAGAAAGTCGCGATAGAAAAGATCGCGGATATACTGGTTCAAATGGAAATGAGAACTACGGGGAGAGAACCGGATTAGGTTTTAATTATTGGCTTTATTGGGCTGGGAGGGACTTACATAGTGGACGCTATCGCGAAACAAATGCACGACACATCCGATCAGAATATTGATGAAGGGTGGTGGGCTTCTGTCCTTGCGGATGAACCCAAGGTCTATCACGAAGAGAAAGCCATCAATTGCCAACCCTGTGATAAAAAGAATTCACACGAGATCGATTGGGATTGCGTCAAATCGATTTTTGAACAAGACCAGGTGCTGCTGATGGATGTTACAGGGTTTAACCGGGGAGGATTACTGGTACAGGCTGCTGGTGTGCAGGGATTTGTTCCAATCTCGCATCTTATTAGCCTTCCGGTTGATGTTGGCGAAGATAATCGTCCACAGGATCTGGCTGATTACGTTGGAAAGTCCCTCTACCTGAAGATCATCGAATGTGAAATGGAACACGAACGTATTGTGCTTTCAGAACGGGCTGCCCAGGCTGGTGATGGGAAACGCAGGGAACTCTTTGACCAGTTGAAGCCGGGCGCTGTCGCCTGCGGGGTTGTGACGAACCTGACTGATTTCGGGGCTTTTATTGACCTGGGCGGGGTCGAAGGGTTGGTACATGTTTCAGAGATGTCCTGGGGCAGAGTGGAAAATCCGGCTGACCTCTTGAAAATTGGACAAAAAGTAAAAGTTATCGTGCTGCAGATCACTGAAACCAATGCAAGGATCGCGTTAAGTATCAAACGACTCACTCCAAATCCATGGGACAGGTTAGCAAGGATCTATAAACCTGGAGATATCGTACCGGCTGAACTCACTACGGTCATGCGCTTTGGGGTGTTCGCGAAGCTTGATGAAGGCGTTGAAGGATTGATCCATATTTCCTCACTCCCGGATCATCTGCGCAGCGGGGACATAGCCAAGTTCTTTACACCCGGGAGCAGGGTTCAGGTGAAGATACTGCATGTGGATGTAGATCGTCGTAGGCTAGGCCTGGGATTGATATCGGAAGAATGAGTACCAGACCCGGAACGAACTCAAAAGATCCTGCAAAGAAGAGGAAAGCCACAAGCGGTGGAAATCAATCTCCCGGTAAAAATGTGCGTCAGACGGCTGGTGCGAATACCGGTAAAAATGAACTCGATATCCTGCCTGTAATTCTTGAGAAATCCAAAGGGGCCTTGTTCAACCTGAAACGGTTTGGGTGGGACCTGCTGGGAACGTTCCTGGCACTGTTAGCAGTACTGACACTGCTCGGTCTGCTGGGTTTGAGCCGTGGAACCTTGATCAACTCGTGGATCGAATTCCTGCGGCATGGTTTTGGGTACGGCAGCTATCTTTTGGTGCTGCTGCTGGCAGGATTGAGCCTGCTCTCTTATCGTCAGAGCGCCGGAACAAAACTCCCATTCTCATTTGCCAAATTGATGGCACTTGAGGGTTTACTGATCGTCATCTTCCCTTTGTTGTCTTTTCTCGGCGGGGTGTCTATTGAACGTTCGACTGATGGATTGGATGGAGGTGTGTTCGGTTGGGGCCTGGCGCAGTTCCTGATCCCGGTTTTTACGCGAATTGGAACACTCTTTTTCTACCTGATCCTGTTTCTTTTCCTATTGGTGTACCTTGGGGGTGGATACAAACGTGTGGTCGCTGCTTTCACTGGCTTTTTAAAACAGGTTTCTCAACCTAAAACCAGGTCTCATAAACCAGCCGTCAGAACCAGCGATCGACTGAAGGAAAACCGGCAAACCCCGGTTCAACCAATAAAGCAAAGTGTTGCGGGGTCCGGTGTTGCCAAAACCGCACAAATACAAGAACCTGAACAAGGTTCAGGTAATTTGCTCCCACCATTGCATCTTCTTCTCGAGGAAAAAATCGTTCCGCCAGATCAGGACCTGATCAAAGGGAATGCCTTGATCATCGAACAAAAACTGGCCGAATTCGGGGTTCCCGTGAGGGTGATCGGTTTTCGGGTTGGCCCGACGGTCACGCAATATGCGGTGGAGCCGGGCTATACAGAGCGGATTGCCGCGAACGGGAGTGTGACAAGGCAGAAGGTAAAGGTTTCCAAGATTTCCAGCCTCGCGCGCGATCTGACTCTGGCACTTTCTGCAGAACGTTTGCGCATTGAAACCCCGGTTCCGGGGAAATCCTATGTGGGTATCGAGGTGCCTAACGAGGACAATGCTTTTGTCCGGTTAAGGCCGATCCTGGAATCGGATCAATATCAGAAAAATCTCACTCCACTTTCGGTTGCCCTGGGACGGGATGTTTCAGGTGAACCCGTTAAAACCGATCTGGAAAAACTACCGCATCTGTTGATCGCTGGAACCACCAATTCTGGTAAATCAGTGTGTGTCACCGCGTTGACGACCAGCCTGGTCATGAGTAACTCTCCACGCGACCTGCGCCTGGTGATGCTGGACCCGAAGATGGTTGAGCTGGTGCGGTTTAATGGATTGCCGCATCTGATGGGCAAGGTCGAGACCGAACTTGAGCGGATGCTGGCAGTATTACGTTGGGCGCAGATGGAAATGGATCGACGCTACAGGTTGCTGGCTGAGGTACGGGTGCGAAACCTGGCAGGTTACAACCAGAAAATGCGCCAGAAGAGGAAACCACCCCTGCCAAGGATCGTTATCGTGATCGATGAGCTGGCAGATCTGATGATGAGTGCTCCTGATCAGACCGAGCACAGCCTGATCAGGCTAGCCCAAATGGCACGCGCCACGGGTATTCACATGGTCGTGGCCACCCAGCGCCCAAGCACCGATGTGGTTACCGGACTGATCAAAGCGAACTTCCCGGCACGAATTTCGTTTGCCATGGCTTCCTCAATCGATTCGCGTGTGATCCTTGATGCGAATGGCGCTGAGAACCTGCTTGGCAGGGGAGATATGCTTTTTCTTGATCCGGCAAAATCCGGATTGCTGCGCCTGCAAGGGGTCATTGTCAGTGACAGCGAGCTCGAAAAGATCATGAAACACTGGCAGAACGTTCCGCACTCAGTAGAAGTCCAACCCGCACCGTGGGAGGAACTGGTTGAGGTTACCGGCAGCGTGGATGGTGATAAACTGGTGGATCAGGCAATCGAGGTGGTCAGGGCAGTTGGTAAAGCTTCAACTTCTCTGTTACAACGCAGGCTGCGCATTGGTTTTCCGCGGGCAGCCAGGTTGATGGATGAGCTTGAAGAAATGGGCGTGATCGGCCCGGCGGTTGGCAGCGGTAAAGAAAGGGAAGTATTGCTCGAAACCGGTGAGGATGATACTGATGAGCAAAGTATGGATGATGATGAATATCGATAATATTCGGATGACCTTGTACTTAGTGTAGTAAAATTCGCTTCTATTGGCAGGTATCTTAATGAGTGAGCAAAAAAACGCTTCGGAAAAGAATAAATGGTCTTTTGAGCAATTCATGCGCAAAACCTTCAAGGTTGTGCTTGATCCTGTAGCTGCATTTTTCCTGAAGCTGGGACTTACCCCTAACATGGTCACCATCCTGGGCTTGATCCTCGCGATTGTCGCGGCGGTCTTCGCAGGGATGGGTAAATTCTTGGTCGCGGGATTGATCCTGCTGGTGGGTGCGCCTTTTGACGCTGTGGATGGCGCCATGGCAAGGCAGCTGGGAAAGCCCACACGGTTTGGCGGTTTCTTTGATTCCGTGATCGATCGTTATTCTGAATTGTTCATGATGGGCGGGTTGCTTTACTACTACGTTGGGCAGGACAACAAACTGGCAAGTTTGTTGGTATTCATCGCTGCGGCCGGGAGTGTGATGGTCTCGTATGTGCGTGCGCGGGCTGAAGGGCAAGCCTTTACAGCCAAGGTGGGCATACTCTCACGCGTTGAGCGGATGATCGCGTTGGTGCTTTTCCTGATCATCGGGAAACCATTGATCGCCATCTGGATCATCGCCATCCTGGCGAATTTCACTGCTATCCAGCGTATTCTTAATGTACGCAAGCAGGCAATCGAAAGTGATTCTTCTTCGACAAGAGGTAACTATGATTAATGGTTTCAATATATTCGGGATCAAGATCTACTTTTACGCGCTAATCATCATTGCCGGCGCACTGCTGGGTGCTTTTCTCGCTTCACGAGAAGCAAAGCGAAGAGGTTATGATGGCGACATCATCTGGGACCTGCTGCCGTGGGTCTTAATTGCCGGGATCATTGGTGCACGACTCTGGCATGTACTGACACCCGATTCAACGCTGTTGATTGATGGGAAAAACCCATATTTTCTGCGACCGCTGGAAATATTGAACATACGCAAGGGCGGGCTGGGGATTCCCGGTGCGATCATGGCCGGTGTTCTGGCGTTATGGATCTATTGCCGAAGGAAGAAACTTTCACTCCTGACATGGCTGGACATCCTGGCTCCCGGGCTTGCGCTCGGACAGGCAATTGGCCGTTGGGGAAATTATTTCAATCAGGAAGTCTATGGTATGCCTTCCAATCTGCCCTGGGCGATCAAGATCGACGAAGCTCACCGATTACCAGGGTACATGGACGTGGAGCGTTACCACCCGACCTTTTTTTACGAATTCATCTGGAACCTTTTGAACATGGCACTGCTGCTTTGGGTCGCGCGGCGGTTTAAAGACAGGCTTAAACCGGGTGATATCTTCTTTATTTATATGATCATTTACGCAATCGGCCGGTTCCTGTTGGAGTTCATCCGTATTGTCAATTCACCCATCGCCGGTATCAATATCAACCAGGCTTTGATGGTGATCGTCTTTGCAGCAGCGAGCATCGCGCTTTTTGTGCGGCATAAGATCAAACCTAAATCGACAAACGCATAAGCCAGCACCGTTCAAATGGCTTGTTGCTGCTTTTCTGCTGTTTATTAACCGGAGGTAGAAAATGAGTCGTTTCCTCATTTTGGGTTCAGCAAATGCAGTTCCCAAACCTGGCCAGGAGAATACCCATCTGCTGATTGAGAGCGAGGAGAAAGTGGTCATGGTTGATTGTGGGACCAATCCCGTGTCCAAACTTGTGGAGGCGGGTACATCCATCCTGGCGGTGACCGACCTGGTTCTAACTCATTTTCACGCGGATCATGTAGGCAGCATGCCTCTGTTGATCATGGATATGTGGTTGGAGAAACGTTCTGATCCGCTGACCATACACGGGTTGCAGGTTACCTTGGATAAAGCCAGGCAGCTCCTGGAGCTCTTCAGCTGGGAGAATTGGTCCGGTATGTTCCCGGTGATTTTCAATGTGATCCCGGATGATGGCGCAACAGGTTTCATCTCGGGTTCCTGCTGCCAGATCGACGCTCTGCAGGTTAAGCACCTGATACCCACGATCGGGTTGCGGTTCGAATTGACCGGTGAAAGGGTGATCACATACTCGTGTGATACAGAACCCTGCGACAACTTACTCACGTTGGCATCTTCGGCTGATGTTCTCTTGATGGAATCAGCAGGACCCGGTAAAGGGCATACTTCCCCGGAACAGGCGGGGATGATCGCGCGTGAAACAGGGGTGAAAAAACTGATCCTCATTCATTATGATAGCCGCCAGGATGAAAAAATTCTGCTTGATCAAGCTGCGAAAAACTTTAGCGGGCAGGTGTTACTGGCAAAGGATATGCTGACTGTATAGTTTTTTACCAGCCATCCAAATAATCACCCCATTCGTGATTTTCTGGCAGGTAGCGAGCAAAAACGTAACCGGCTGAACTGGGAGGTTCTTTCGGTTGATGGAGCAGGGTCATGCCTGTTTCAGAAAGCCCACGTCCTCCCTTGAGATGATTGCAGGAATAACAGGCGGTGACCAGATTCTTCCATTCGTGTGCACCACCCAGG
>AMWB02169207.1_pt4 | contig 28121 bp, 17 predicted proteins | sample 200311 | NCBI WGS metagenome assembly AMWB02 (sample SAMN02737377, study PRJNA173069) | bioreactor metagenome | biome: anode biofilm in microbial fuel cells | place: USA: California | collected 2010-12-16 | reverse complement strand
CCACTCGCCTCCGTCGTTATCGGCGGTGTGCTGACCTCCACCGGCCTCACTCTGATCGTCCTCCCCGTGCTCTATTCCCTGTTCGGCTCCGGCAGCGAAAGTGAGCGATGAGATTGGTACGTTTGCGCCGCGTCCTGGAAAAAAGAGGCAGGCCGATTGGGCCTGCCTCCTACCGAGGATGACAGATAAGAAGTAGTATGAGTTCCGTCTCATGTCGCTCGGAATGCGCATCTGGGAGATGCACCGATCCGAACCGGACATCGCGTACTCCGTTACTGCTTACGCTAATCAAGAGCAACAACGGCACTTTTCAAATGCTATGGAATAAGAGCCTTCTTAACCTCGGACAAGAGGCAAGAGAGATAACAGCTTACAGCCCGCTGGCGGCCACGGTTTGCAGGCGACGTGGCGAGGTGATCGCGATCTGTGAACGAGATGACTTCACCAGCCCTTCCTTATTGAACTGATGAAGGATGCGGGAAAACGTCTGCGGCGTCACACCCACCGCCTCGGCCAGATCCTGGCGCAGCAGATTGGTCTCAATCACGTGACGATCCGAACTCGATGTCGTCTGATCGGCCAGGAACATGAGCAGTCGTGCTATCCTGACCCGGGCCGGAAGCACTGCCTGGTCGAGCATCTTTTCTTCCGAGATGCGCAACTCGGCTGCGAGCTTGCTGATGAGGGCGCTCTTGAACTGCGATGATTCATCGATCAGGGCACGAAACGTGTCAGCCGGTATGATGCATACCTGCGAGGGCTCCACCACGACGGCGGTTGCTGCATACGGTTCGTTCGCAATGACAGCGCGAAACCCGGCGAGCTCCCCTTTGCCGAGTAGACGAATCAGAATTGAGCGCCCGCCTGAGGTCGACTTGGTCAGCTTGATGACCCCCGCCTGCACACAGTAGACGGCCAACGGAACCGATCCCTCATGGAACAGAACATTGCCCGCACCGAAACGATGGACAGTCCTGCTGGCATCCAGTTTGGACTGCGCGCCCTTCTCAAGCGCGCGGAAAACGCCGGTCTTTGATCGGCCGCAACCGTCACAAAATAGCTCTTTGTCCTGCACGCGGCTCACATTTGCCCCAGCCGTTGGCTCTTCACATCTCCCGACAGCACACTCACCGTCGATCCAAAGAACAGGCCCCGCTTAGATTACGGCAACCAGACCCTTGCCCGAAGATACTCATTTTTCTCCCCGCAGAGTCCAGACATTTTCAAGTCGAAGACTGGCCCGGCCATACCCCCAGTTCCGGGAAAGACTCCCGTTATGACCTTCCTATACAGCCATAAGCTTCTGTCCGCCAACGCCCATCGGCCAATGCAGTGCCCCTGCTGGTCCCCCAACATATCAGTCCTGCGGATTCCCGGGACAAGATCCACAGCAACCGATCGCCCGCCACGTACGTCGTTTCTCCATCCACTCACCCCGGGCGGTCTCGGCATTTGCGTCCGGTCCGGCAGAAACCTGTTGGCACATCCGAAGCGTCGGCATTACCTTGCTGTAAAACATGGGGCTCGGTCACCCCGTTCGACCGATCTTGACCAACTCGCAAGGAGACGACACCTATGTCGATGGACCAAGAGAAACAGCGCGCATCCCAACGCAGCGACAGTGCAGTCTCGCACGACGCCTATGAGAACTACGAACTCCCGGTCGACGGTTTCACGGGGACGGCAGAGGAGATCGAACGTCAATGGTACGAGAAGTGCTATCTCGGACGCGGTGACACCGTCAAACAGCTCACCTGGCGCTCGATCATTATGGGCTGGGTGCTCGGGGGAATCCTGTCGCTGACCAACATCTATATCGGTCTCAAGGCCGGCTGGGCGTTCGGTGTGGCGATCACCGCCTGTATTCTTTCCTACGCGATCTGGACCACCTTCTACAAGATGAAACTGGCCCGCACCCAGTTGACCATTCTGGAAAACAACTGCATGCAGTCCACCGCCAGCGCCGCCGGCTACTCCACCGGCGGGACGCTTATTTCGGCCTTCGCTGCGTACATCCTCATCCATAATCAGACACTGCCTGTCTCGCTCATGCTCGGCTGGGTGTTCTTTATTGCGGTCCTGGGCGTGACCATGGCCGTGCCCATGAAACGACAGATGATTAACGTCGAGCAGCTCAGATTCCCGAGCGGCATCGCCGCCGCCGAGACGCTTCGGGCTCTTCACGCCACCGGTCAGAAGGGGATGCGCGCCGCGCGTGCGCTGGGCATCGCCGGTCTGGCGGCCATGGTAAGCGCCCTGCTGACTGATGGCCTCTATCTGATTAGCGCCGGCCTACAGCGATTCCAAATTTCCAACCTAATGGCTCGCTTCAGTAACGCGACACTCGGTGAGGCCTGGGTCGGCCGCACCGTGACCTTCGCCTGGGACCCGATCTTCATCGCCGCCGGCATGTTCGTCGGCATGCGCGTGGCTATCAGTATGCTGGTTGGTTCGATCACCTGCTGGATGATCTTCATCCCCTGGCTGCAGAGCCACGTCCCCGAGGCCAGTCAACTGAACGGCTTCCGGGCCCTCGTCCAGTGGTCACTCTGGGGCGGCACCGCCTGCATGGTCACCTCCGGAATTCTGTCGGTGTTCTTCCAGTGGAAGAGCGCCCTGCGGGCCTTCCGCGGACTGAGCGACATGCTCACGAAGCGTACCCCCACCGTTCGCGATGAACTGGCTTCCATCGAAACCCCCGGTTCGTGGTTCGTTATCGGTCAGATCGTCGCCCTCGTGGCCCTCGCCCTCCTGGCCCACGCTTCCTTCGATATGCCCTACTGGCAGAGTGCCGTCGCCGTGCTGCTCAGCTTCGCGCTGGCGCTCGTCGCCTGCCGAGTCACCGGCGAAACCGACACCACCCCCGTCGGCGCCATGGGGAAAATCACACAGCTTACTTTCGGCGCGTTGTCCCCCGGCAATGTCAATGTGAACCTGATGGCCGCCAATATCACCGCCGGCGCCGCTACTTCGTCGGCCGACCTGCTCACCGATCTGAAGAGCGGGTACCTCCTCGGCGCCAATCCACGGAAGCAGTTCATCGCTCAGTTCGCCGGCATTTTCGTCGGGACCATCGTCACCGTGGCCGCGTTTCGTATGCTCGTGCCTGATGCCAGTGTTCTCGGCACCGATCAGTTCCCGGCCCCGGCGGCCCAGACCTGGAAAGGGGTCGCCGAAGCCATGGCCCTGGGATTGAGCCACATGCACCCGGTCAAAGTCTGGTCCATTGTGATCGGCGGTCTGATCGGTATCATCCTGCCCATTCTGTCCCGCCTGTTCCCTTCCAAACAGAACTGGATCCCCTCAGCGGCCGGCATCGGACTGGCTTGGGTCTTCCAGTGGTTTTACGGGTTGCTCTTCTTTGTTGGCGCCCTTATCGGTTACGGCTGGCAGAAAAAGAACTCCGCCCACTGTGAGGAGTACTTGTTCCCCGTGGCCTCCGGCATTGTCGCCGGCGGCGCACTGATGGGTGTCGTCCTGGTATTCTGGGAGAACGGCGCGGAGATTCTCAAACAGCTCTTCTAATAACCGGCCGGCCGGGTTCTCTCGGCTAAGGCTGCCAGTGATCGCTGTACAACAGCACAGAAGCCCCGACCCCGGTCGGGGCTTTTTGTTGCCCGAGGGTCTGCCCGCCTCGCCTTTCACCGTACAACGCCCTTGACAGGCTCCCCATTCCACAGTAATCTGGTAGTGGAGTCACTACTCTATTAACTCAAGCTCCCGGGTATGCCATGACACGAATCATTTTGGGATCGATTCTGGCCCTTGCGGTCACGCTCAGTCTGCTTGCGCCTTGCTGCTCGAAATCGACGGGTGTCGACGATGAGGACACCGATCGCACTCCGCCCGATGCCGTCACCGACCTGCGCGTCATCGCCTTCACTTCGCAGTCGGTCACGCTGCAATGGACCACCCCCGCCGATCATCGTGATGATAACTCGGGCGGGATGGTCGATGGGTACGACCTGCGCCTCTCCTATACCAGTATCACGCCGCAGACTTTTTCCTCAGCCGTTGCCGTAGCCGATATCCCGGGGCCTCTGCCCGCCGGACAGCCACAGTCGTGGCCGGTCGATAGTCTCACGCCGGACAGCCTTTACTACTTTGCCCTCAAATCGGTCGACGATCGCGGCAACTGGAGCGAGATGTCAAACTGCGTCGGGGTCCACTGCCCGGCGCTCATCGTCGTGTCGTTCGCCGACACCGCCCTGGAGCGGATAGTCCGCGAGAAAGTAGGGAAGCCCACCGGCGACCTGCTCTCCTCCGATGTCGACACCATCTGGGAACTCTCAGCGGCCCAGGCGAACATTACCTCACTCGAGGGTCTGCAGTACTTCTCGTCGCTCGTGGTCGGCATTTTCCCCCATAACGAAATCAGCGATCTCTCTCCTCTGGGGGCGTTGAACAACCTGGCCGCGCTGTATCTCTACGACAACAACATCACCGATCTGTCCCCGCTCTTCGGCAAAGTCAGACTTCACCAGCTTCAGGTGCATGACAATCCACTCTCGAACATCTTCCCGGTTGGCACGCTCGACTCGCTCCAGCAGCTCATTCTCGTCCGGACCCAGGTGACCGACTTCTCTCCGCTGTACAGCCTCGAGTTTCTGTCCGATCTCGGCCTCGATGAACTCGGCCTCACCGATATCAGTTTCATGAGTCAGATGAAGCACCCGCAGATCTGCGGGCTTGCCTTCAACAGCATCACATCAGTGGAACCACTGCGCAATCTGTCCACGCTCGAGGCCCTGAACCTCATGCAGAATCAGATCAGCGACCTCGAGCCGCTCACGCAGTTGACGAATTTGCGCGAACTGCGCCTGTCCGGCAACCAAATCACCGATCTGGCCGCGTTGGTCAACAATACGGGACTCGATTCCGGGGACGTGATCTATCTGGAGGGGAACCCCCTTTCACAGAATGCCACCACGACGCAGATACCTGCTCTGGAAGGCCGCAAAGTTACCGTCCACCACTGACGGGTGGTTGGCCAAAAAAACAAGGGCATGCGCCGCAACCGGCCGGCATGCCCTCGAATCTGTCAGGTGATTGCTGATCCTATATCGTCGGTCCGGGAGCGGGAGAGAGGGTCGGCAGCCCCAATGCCTGGACCTTCTGTGCGCGCCGCCGCTTGTCGGAATCCAGAATCGCTTTGCGCATCCGGATCGCTTTCGGCGTCACTTCCACCAGTTCATCCGCATTAATCCACTCCATCGCCTGCTCCAGCGTCATCTTGCGTGGCACAGCCAGCGTCACGGCGATATCCTTGGTCGATGACCGGTGGTTGGTCAGGTTTTTCCGCCTGGTCGGATTGCACGGCAGATCATCCGGTCGCGAATTCTCGCCCACGATCTGCCCGGTGTACACGCGCTCGGTCGGCTCGACGAAAATGACCGCCCGCTCCTGCAGCCCCTCGATTGCATACGCCGTCGCCGGTCCCGTATCCATGCTGATCACCGAACCGCGATTCCGGGCCACGATTTCGCCCCGCCACGGCCCGTACCCCACGAAGCGTGACGCCATGATCCCCAGCCCGCGCGTGTCGGTGAGAAACTCCGAGCGATATCCGATCAGGCCCCGCGTGGGAATGTCGAACTCGATTCGCACCACGCTGGTCCCCGCGTTCTCCACCGTCCGCAGCTCCCCCTTGCGACGGGCCAGTTTCTCGATCACGATCCCCTGATACTCCTCCGGCACATCGATGATCAACTGCTCCATCGGTTCCAGCAGGTTGCCGGCTTCGTCCTGATGCGTAATCACCTCGGGACGAGAAATGCAGAACTCCAGCCCCTCGCGGCGCATCTCCTCGATCAGGATCGCCAGGTGCAACTCGCCGCGGCCCGATACTTTCACGCCGTCGGAACGACCCAGGTCCTCCATCCGGAGCGCTACGTTGGTGCGCAACTCCCGCTGCAGCCGTTCTTTCAGCTGCCGCAACATCACGGCCGTACCGTCAGCACCGGAGAACGGTCCGGTGTTCACCATGAAGAACATGGAGACGGTCGGCTCCTCGATTTCGAGCGGCGGCGCGGCGGCCGTGGGATCTTCGAGCGCCGAGAACGAATCTCCGATCCCGATTTCGGGCGGCCCGGCCAGCCAGACGATATCGCCGGCGCTGATCCTGTCCGTCTCCACGCGCTGCAGCCCGCGCGTCACCCAGAGGTGTACGCCCTTGGCTTTGGAGGCATCCACGCAGTGGAATCCATCCTGTTGGTTGGCCGAATTGTGCCACCGCATCACGAACCGATTGAACTCGTCTCCCTTGGCGAGACTGCCGCGCAGCACCCGACCGCCACCGATCTGCCCCAGGTAGTCGCTCCAGGCCAGTGTGCTCACCTGCATCAGGAACGGCCCATCCTGGTCTACGCGCGGCGGCGGAACTTTCTCAACTATGGTCTCAAAGAGCGCTTCCATTCCGCTGTGTTCGTCCTTCTCCAGGTCCCGAACAAACCAGCCATCAAGGCCGGAGCCGTACAGCACCGGGAAGTGCGCCTGCGCGTCCGTCGCCCCCAGATCAATGAACAAATCAAACGTCTTGTTCAGGGCGTGATCCGGACGGGCATTGGGGCGGTCCACCTTGTTGATGATCACGATCGGCTGCAGTCCCAGCCGGAGCGCCCGCATCAGGACATACCGCGTCTGCGGCATCGGCCCTTCGTTGGCATCCACCAAAAGCAGCACCGAATCCACCATGGACAGCACTCGCTCCACCTCGCCCGAAAAATCGGCGTGCCCCGGCGTATCGATAATATTGATCAGGTAATCGTCCCAGTGGACCGTGCAGTGTTTGGCCCGGATCGTGATCCCCCGTTCCCGCTCCAGGTCATTGTTGTCCATGACCCGGTCGGCCAAATGCTGGTTCTCCCGAAAAGTCCGGGTGGCGCGAAACACGGAATCGATCAGCGTCGTCTTGCCGTGATCGATATGCGCGACAATGGCCAAATTACGGATGCGGTCAACTGGTACCATACGGCGAATAAACCTCTCAATCGGCCGGATAGTTCCGGCGCCTCAGCAATTACTTGTCTGGACCACTGATCAAACCATGTCAGGGAAGATCTTCCAGAAGAAAACCCGGAACGACTGTCGCCGCCCGGGTCAGTGCAGACGGGGGCAAGTATACGGCCGAACCCCAATTTCTCCAAGTCTTATCTTTGGCGCTCAAAGAGCCGTGAATCCGGCTCACCGGGCCGTTATTCTGTCTCGAAGGGACTGGCCGTCGACCGCGGCCGGTACTTCGATCCCCAGCAGGTCGGCCAGTGTCGGCGCCAGGTCAACGGTCTCCACCCGGTCCGATAGTCCCCCCGATCCTATCCCGCTGCCGAAGAAAAGCATCGGGACATTGGCGTCGTCGGTATAGGGCGTCCCGTGGCTGGCCCCGGTCGAATCATTGGTCACCAGGATGAACTCGTTCAGCCGGAGGTACAGGTCCGGTCCGCGCTGATCATGATAGACATGACGAAACAGCTCTTCATACGGTCTGTCCGAACCAGCTGCCTGCATCAGCTCGTTCCGGGTGAACAGGTCAGCAACATATGGCAAAGCTCCAATGGAGACGGCTAGCGCCGAATCCAGGGATTTGGCTGATACTCCCTGTCGCTCCGCAGTCGCATAATTGACCAGCGGCTCACCATCCTTCACCGCCAGCGGCGATGCGGGGAGACCCATGTCCGATGCCACCTTGGCACCCATTCCATTCAGAGCACTGATCAGTGAGTCATACCGAAGGCGGTACGCTGTTGCTCCTTGCCCGGCCAACTGCTCAGGAAACGGAGTGACCCCGTGATCCGACGACAGCGCAATTACGTAGCGGTCCGCGCCAACGGCCCGGTCGAGAAAGCCCAGAAACGTGTTCAGATATCCATCTAACCGCAGGTAATAGTCCTCCACCTCCCAGCTCGAGGGACCATATCGATGCCCAATCCAGTCGGCCGCCGACAAGCTGACACAAAGTATATCCGGAATCGAGTCGCCGCCCAATCCGTATGTCTGCACCACCTGCTCCGCCATCCGAAGCGTGAACTGATCGGCAAACGGCGTCGCTACGAACTCGCGAAAGCGATCGGAGGTAATGGTGCTGTCCGGAGTGCTGATATGGTGGGGAAAGGTTGTGTGCACCGCGTCATTCTCGTACTTGACCGCATCTTCGCCGGACCGGATGTAGGCGCTATCCGCAAGCAGAAGAGACCAGATGCTGTTGAGGCTGCTATCGGGAAAACGGCGGGCATTGAACTCATCAAGCCACGTTGGGATCGCGTCGGCATAGTATGATGATGTGACAAAATCCCCCGTCCGCCGATCGAACCAAAAAGTGCCATCCGGATGATGCCCGCCGAGCAAAATCGCCGCCCGGTCCTTGATCGCCACAGATACCACTTTGCTCTCCGGGCTTTGCTGTTTGAGCCAGTCGCCGATTGCCGGGACCAGCAGTCGCTTCGGGGATCGGCCGGTCAGCCTGGGATGATTCAGAATAACCGCCGCCGAATCCTCGCAGCAGTACAGGACCCGCTTCTCTGCCCGTTCGTACCACTCATTGGCGATGATACCGTTGCGACTGGGATAACTTCCGGTCGAGAGCGCGGCATGCCCCACCGCCGTCTCGGTGTTGGCGTGGTCGTGAAATGCGTTCGGGAAAACGACACCCGAGTCGAGCAGGCGGCGAAAACCGCCTGTGAAATACGGAGCGAATCGCGACAGATAATCCGGTCGCGCCTGGTCAACCACCAGCATCACCGCCAGACGAGGTGGCCGCCTTCCCGATTCGACACGCTGGCCCGACTCGACGCAGCTGCCGGCGATGAACAGAACGGGAATCAGTAGACCACCCGCGACAAACGAGCGTGACCATTGCCGGAGTTTGATCATGACTGCACGGACATCAGTTCTCATGCGGTCCCCATGACGAATAGGTTCTGTTTGCATGAGCCTAACGTAACGCCCAACGGGGAGTATGGCAAGAACAATGCCCCGCAAGAAAAGGGCGACCGGTATCGCCGCTCGCCCTCTCGTCGCCGCTTTGGACCAGTCCATCAACAGGTAGTGAGCGATGCTCCGAAAAACAGGAAGTCGATCAGTTTCTGCAGGTCCGAGATATCGACCGTGCCGGAGCCATCCGCATCATTCTCCTCCGGACAGCTTGAGATGCTTCCGCCGAAGAACAGATAATCGACCATGGCCGACAGATCGCTGATATCCACCACATCGGCCAGGTCCCCATCGACATTTCCTCGCAGCCCCACACAGCACTGGCCGGCAAACAGACCATGAGGTCCGGCGCCCGTCGGAGTGACACCATGACAGACCGAGCACTTGTTCAAAGTTCCGGCATACCCCTGCAGGGCGATATTCTGCACATTGTCACGCGCCTGACCGCTCGGCACGATCGCATGCGGCTCGCCGTGACAGGCGCTGCAGAACAGTCCGCCGTGCCCGCGCGACTCCCGGAACAACTTGCCCGGCTCTTCAGCAAACTGCGCACCGTGACACGCGATAGAACCGCACGAGGGTTCTTCCAGCCAGGGAATCCGCCCGCTGCTGATACTCTCACCCACCTCCGTTACGCTGCCGTGACAACTCTGGCACGTGAAGCCATGCTGCGTCTTCATCACGTCTCGAAGGCACTGTGTATTGGGTCCCGGATGGCACTTATAGCAGTCATTCGTCTGTTCACCGTGCTTCTTGTGAATCGCCTCCGAAAGCGAGGGAAGACCCGGATGCCCCGGGGTCCCGAGTGCATTGGAGGCGTGGCAACTGGCACACAGAATCGGCGTTGCGTTCGGGTCGAAACCGGCTTCCTCGGCGTGCTGATTGAGGATCCCCTGGGCGCTGCCGTGACACCCGGAACTCACACAATTGATCTCGTTGGAGACCGGAACCACCGGAGGAGCGGTGCCCAGCAGCGTATTCGAGGAATTGTACAGCTTCAGGTATCCGAGCTGAAATGGATCTTCGTGCGTCAGGTCCGCATCCGTATACGGCGTAATCGGTACACCGGTCACCATAAAGTAGTTCTCCGTGACCGTCATGAGACCGGACATTCCGTTGCCGGTCAGCCCGACATTGGGAGCCAGATTCACTCCGAAAATCTGGTCTTCATAATCCCAGAAGTTGGTCTTGCCGATCGAATACGAGTTGCCGGGAATCTCGTATGTGACATGGAGCCCGGAGGTGACCACTGCCGGCGGCGTAAGAGCATTCCCGACACGTACCACTTGAGCCCGCACATTATTATATGGCGGCAGGACAACGAAAGTGGAGAAGTCCAGGTTGGAGCAGTGCATCCCGAGGTCGTTCCAACCGATGACGATGTGATCTTGCGCCGATACGAGACCAGCCGTGAGCAAAGCAACCAGCAAGCGACAAACCAGCTTCATGGTATCCTTCCTTTCGCTCAACAAATGTAATAAAGTATACCGGTTAGGCCCACCTTTGTCAACTGCCTTGTCTACTATTGTGAATGTGAGTTGATTACTTCGCTTGATTTCTCCACGATCCCCCAGCCTTTCCGATCAGGGGGGCGCACGCCCCACTTCGCAAATGACAAGAGCCGGGTCGATAACCCGGCTCTCCATATGCCCCTCAGACTGTCTGCCGCTTTCGACTACTTGAGCAGTACCATCTTACGCACCGAGACAAACTGATCCGTCTCGATTCGATAGAAGTAGATGCCACTGGCCGCCGAGCCACCATTGGCCGACGTACCGTTCCACACTGCGGCGTGGTACCCGGCCGGCAACAACTCATCTACCAGCACCGCCACCCGCGCGCCGAGAACATTGTACACCGACACTACCACGTGGGTGGCCGTCGGCACGCCGAACTCGATGCTCGTGGTCGGATTGAACGGGTTCGGCCAGTTCTGGTTCAGCACGAACTCCGTCGGCATGCGCCCCGGTTGCTCGTCCCCAACCCCGGTCTCCGGAAGAATCGCTACGACAATCGTATCCCACACCTTGGCGCTGTCCGGATCGGTTGCCGACAGGTACAGGGCGCCGGTTCCGGTCCAGCCGTTCATGGAGAAGATCAATAGCTCGCCCGTGAGGGCCGTATACGAATACCCGATATCGAACGGGGTTCGGTTGAAATCGATAATCAGAAGCGAGTCCGGCGTCTCGGCGTCGGACAGGTAGTCGAACAACATCACCGTATGCGTGTCAACAATGTTGAACTCCGCCGAATCCGGCAGACCGGACCATGCGGGAGCCGTATTGGGAGCCGATACCACCAGGATGATGGTGTCGCGACCCGCCTGGAACTGCGGATCGTACGCGGCCACGATCACCAGGATTTCACCTTCGTAGCCCGGATAACTCCAGAGACTCGCCATACCGGTATTGGCATTGATGCTCGCCAGCAGCGTGTCCGGATGAGCTTCGAACCCGTAGCTGAGCAACGAATCCTCTGTTTCCGTATCCGCGACATGATCCCACAGGCTGAACTCGTAGATTGAGTCGTTCAGAATCCGGACCGTATCGGGCAACCCCGACCAGACCGGGGGATCGTTGGGGAACGCCGTGCGCACAGTTACCAGAATCGTATCGGTGCTGGTAGCCGCTTCCGCATCGGTGGCGTCGAGAATCAGGTACAGGTAATCAGCAAGACCGGAATCCGCAGAAATGATCAGATCCCCTGACTCCGAATTCCAACCCAGGTGGGCGGCCGTATTGGTGAGTCGGAACTCGTACAAAAGCAACGTATCATCCGTCTCCGTGTCGCTGACGCCATCGTAGACGTTCACGACCGCCGTGGAATCCCAGCGGAAGTCGATACTGTCCGGCAGACCGGACCAGTCCGGCGGCGTGTTCGGCATGTCCGTGCACACGATATACAGCCCGTCGGCCACCCAACTGGTATCGAAGACATAGCCGCCGGTCACCAATCCCGCCACGCTCGCGAAATTGCCGAGGCGCGCGGCGTACGTCAGCACTTTCACGCTGTCGCCAACCAGCGGCGCATAGCCGCCTACCAGTGAGATACTCAGGATACCGTCCAGCGTCGCCGTGCCGGAGACTGCGAACTGGTCGCAGTCGGTGCCGACCGTCGGGCCGCCGATCTGAATGCGCATCTGGGCATTGGTCGAGTTGAACAGGTCACCGGTCAGGCTTAACTGCCCCAGCAAAGCGCCCGGCCGGATAATCCCGTCATTGGCAAACGCCGAAGCTGAGAATTCCAGGACGCCTTCACCGGCAATGATCCCGGTGGCGTCGTTGAAAATGCCACTGCCGGTCACCGAGAATTGCGTCGCCGCGCCCAGGTTGATCAGACCTGTGTTAATGATCGATGGGGGAGCCGCCGGCCGACTCGCCGCCTGGCTCAGTTTCAGCGACATGACGATATTCAGGTCCCCCCCCTGAAGCAGAATTTCGCCGTTGTTGACATGCACGCCGGGATCCTTCGTCAGATCGAGCGTGATCTGATCGACGACCACTAGCCCGTTATTGACGATCTCGGCATTGATCGTGCGCGCCCCACCTTCCGAAGCGCCCTGCGCCGCCGTGATTGTTCCGCCGGCCGCATTGGTCAGCGGGCCGGTGACGACAGTCAGCAACGCACTGTGGGTCGAATCCACATCCGAACTGGTAAGCACGATGTTTCCGGCATTGAGCACGCTGTCCGCGACCGTCAGCGACGCCGTACCGGCCGTCGAGCCGAGAATGACGACATGCGAGGAATCGCCGGCGAGAACCTCACCACTGACTACCAGCGCACCGCTGATCTCCAGCGTTTGCTGGCCGCTCGTGCCGCCGATCGTCAGCATCGCCACCGTCGGCGTGCTATCCATCACCACCGTGTACGTGCCGTCCAGCGTAATGTACACCGTATCCGTCGTCTGAGGCACTACGGCGGTGCTCCATTTCGTTGCTTCGTTCCAGTTGCCGCCGGTCGCATCATTCCAGAAGACTTCTGTCGCCATGGACAGCATCGGAACCAGCAGGAGAACCAGGCCGAGCCACAGGCCCATCCCGGCGCCTTTAACCATACTCATCTGTTTATCTCCCATATCTTTGGTTGTTGTGTGCGCTGCTTCATTATATCGGCAGTTTGGGTGTGAAGATGCATACCCGAATCGCATCGGAGACAGATTCGTCTTCCTGCGCAAGCGCCCGGGGCGTTTCAGAATGAAACAGACCGCAGGCGCGAGGCGCAGTACCCGGAATGAAGGGAGATGATGGATTGTGCGATGTCAGCGGCGTTCGTTACTGCGATTCGGAGAGATCGAGCGCCGACTGCGTCTCGGGTTTCAGATGGCTTTTCCCCGATGAGAGATACGTGTACAGCGCCGGAATCACGTAAAGCGTCAGTCCCAGCGAGAAGATCAAGCCCCCGATAATGACGATCCCCATGGAAACACGGCTGCGGGCCGCCGCCCCCAGCGCCAGCGCGATCGGCAGGGCGCCGAAAGCCGTCGCCAGACTGGTCATCATGATCGGACGGAACCGCTGGGCGGCGGCGTCGATCACCGCCTCCCGCAGCGCCAGCCCTTGCGCTTTCCGCTGATTGGCGAATTCCACGATCAGGATGCCGTTCTTGGTGACGATCCCTACCAGCGCGATGATCCCGATCTGCGAGAAGATGTTCAGCGTCTGGCCGAACAGCCACAACGACAGGATCGCCCCGGCCAGGGCGAGCGGCACGGTGAACATGATCGTCAACGGGTCGCGAAAACTCTCGAATTGCGCCGAGAGAATCAGGTACACCAGCACCAGCGCCAGCGCAAAGGCAAAAGCCAGCGTGTTGGAACTCTCGGCAAACTCCTTGGCCGTCCCGGCCAGGCTCGTCGAAAACGTCTCATCGAGCGTTTCCCCGGCGATCCGCTCCATCTCGTCGATCGCCTGGCCCAGCGTCACGCCCTCCGCCGGCGAGGCCATCACCGTAGCCGAAATGTACCGGTTGTAGCGATACAACTGGGGCGGGCTGCTGCGATACGACAGCGTCACCACGTTGTCCAACTGCACCAGTTCGTTCCGGCTGTTCCGAACGTAGATCGATTTCAAGTCGAGCGGCTCGTCGCGGTTGGCGCGATCCGCCTGCGCGATCACCTGGTACTGCCGGCCGTTCATGATGAAGTACCCGTACCGCTGACCGCTGAAATACAACTGGAGCGTCTGGGCGATATCCTGCACCGTGATCCCCATCGCCCGGGCCCGCTCCCGGTCGATCCCGATCGTCAGCTCCGGCTTGTTGAACTTCAGATTCAGGTCCACCACCTGGAACGCCGGGTCCGCCTGCGCCTTCTGCATGAAGGTCGGGATGACCGCCTTCAACTTGTCGAGCGTTGGCGCCTGTATGACATACTGCACCGGCAGCGCGCCGGGACCACGACTCGACCCGATCGTCTGCTCCTGCGAGACGTACGCGCGCGCAAACGTGTACGGTCGGATCGCCCGGGTCACTTGATCCACAATCTGCTGCTGGGTGCGTTCCCGCTCATTCGGCGGAACGAGACCCACCCGAAGGAATCCGGAATTGGTCGATCCGGCCCCGCCGAACCCCGGCGCCGTCACGGAAATAATCACGTCCTTCTCCGGCAGCGTATCCACCAGCCCGATAAGCCGGCCGATGTAATCATACATCGCCTCATACGAGGTCCCTTCCGGCGCCGTGGCGTTGATGGTGAATCGACTCTTGTCCTCCATGGGTGCCAACTCCGAGGGCACCAGCAAACCGATACCGAAAATCAGCCCGAGCGATCCGGCCATGATCAGAAGCGCCAGATAGCGGCGCTGGACGAACGCCGCCAGCGAATCCCGATACACCGCGTTGATCCGGTTGAACCACCGCTCGCTGGCCAGAAAGAACCGGCTCTCGTGTTCCGTGCGGTGCAGGGTCCAGGCGCTCATCATAGGGGTCAGCGTCAAAGAGACAAACGCCGAAATCAGCACCGCCCCGGATACCACCACGCCAAACTCGCGGAACAACCGCCCCGTGAGTCCCTGAAGGAAAATGATCGGAAGAAACACCGCCGCCAGCGTGATGGTCGTGGACAGAATCGCGAAATAGATCTCCTTCGATCCCCGGTGCCCCGCCTCGATCGGGTCGGTCCCCTGCTCGATCTTGCGATAGATGTTCTCCAGAACGACGATCGCGTCATCAACCACGATTCCGGTCGACAGCACGATCCCCAGCAGCGTCAGGATGTTGATGGAGAAGTTCGCCAGATACATGATGAAGAACGTGCCCACCAGCGAGATCGGAATCGCCAGCATCGGGATAATCGTCGTTCGCCAGTGACGCAGAAAGACGAAGATCACCATCAACACCAGCAGGAACGCAATGAGGACCGTCTCGCCGACCTCGAAGATCGCCCGGCGGATATTGGCCGTCGTGTCCAGCGATACCTGGACCAGCAGTCCCTCCGGCAGCTCCTTTTTGATCTGCTCTACCCGGCGATACACCTCGTCGACGATATTGATATGATTGGAGCCCGGCTGTGGCGTGATCGCCACCCCCACTTGCGGCACGCCGCCGTTCCCCCGCATGATCGTGCGCTCGTTTTCCGGCAACAGCAGCGCCTGACCCACATCGCGCAACTTCACGACATTACCGTCGGTCTCCTTGATGATCAGGTCGCTGAATTCCTCCGGCGAGGTGAGCCGCCCGAACGTCCGGATCGACAGCTCCGTTTCGTACCCTTCGATCCGTCCCGACGGCAACTCGACATTCTCGCGGTTGAGCGCATTGCGCACATCGAGCGGTGTCAGCCCGTGCGCCGCCAGGCGGGCCGGATCGATCAGCAGCTTCATGGCGTATTTCTTCTCGCCGTAGATGCGGATTTCGCTCACCCCCGGGATCGTCTGCAACCGCTCTTTGAAGACGTCATTCGCCAGCGCCGACAGCTCCAGCAGCGTATGCCGATCGCTCCGCACCGTCATCACCACGATCGGACTGGCGTCCGCGTCCGACTTGGAGATCACCGGTGGATCGATATCGGCCGGAAGATTGCGCGCTGTTCGGCTCACCCGGTCCCGTACGTCGTTGGCCGCCTCGTCCATCGAGACCCCCAACTCGAACTCCACCGAGATCGTGCTGCGACCGTCGGAACTGGAGGAGGTGAGCGACCGGATGCCGGCGATGCCGTTGATCGACTCCTCCAGCGGTTCGGTCACCTGGGATTCGATAATGTCGGCGTTCGCACCCGTATACGATGTACTGACCGTCACGATCGGCGGATCGACGCTCGGATACTCCCGCACCCCCAGAAAGAAGAACCCGATCGCGCCGAACAGTATGATCAGCAGCGAGAGGACTATCGCCAGGACCGGACGGTTGATTGATACCGAGGGGAGATTCATGGCCGACGGGCTCTACCGGTTGGCTCCGAGATGAATCTCGATCTGACGCCCTTCGCTCAACTGCAGGAGCCCCGTCGTCAGCAGCGTATCACCGGCGTGCAATCCCTCCACCACCTGGATCGTCGCTTCGGTCCGAATGCCGGACGTGATCGGCACCGCCTTGGCCTTGCCGTTCAGTCCGATATACACTTTCTCGCCTCCCAGCTCCGGAATGATCGCCCCGGTCGGCACCACGATCGCATCGGCCAGATGCTCCAGCGTAATGTCGACCTTGACGAACGAGCCGGGAATCAAGTCCCCCTTCGGATTCGGGATCGTGGCCCGCGCTCTGATCGTTCGCGTCCCCAGATCGATCTTCGACTCCACCGCGAACACCGTCCCGGTCAGGGCTCGGCCCGCATCCCCGGCTTCCACCTGCACCGGTGTGCCCCGTACGACCTGGTGGGCATATTTCTCGGGAACGGAGAACTCCACTTTCATCGGGTCGATCTCCTGCATCGTCGCCACCAGCTTCTCCGGCGTCACATAACTTCCCTCGCTCACGTCCCGCAACCCCACCACGCCGTCAAACGGCGCCACGATCTCCGTTTTGGCGATCTGCGACTCGATCACTTCCCGCTCCGCCTGGATCATCTTCAGCGTATTCGCCGACTTGTCGTACTCCTCCTGGCTGATCCCCGCGATATCCAGAAGCCCCTTCTTGCGGCGCTCCTCATCCGAAGCCAGCTTCTCCGCCAGCCGCTTCCCCTTCAATTCCGCCTGCAGCTCCGTGTCGTTGATCTTCACCAGCAACTGCCCCCGGTGAACCCGACTCCCTTCGAGGAACGAAATCGCCACCACCCGACCGGCGATTTCCGGGCGTAGCTCCACCTCTTCGTTGGCCAGAAGTGTGCCGGTGGCGTTGATCCGATTCACCAGCGATTGCGGCACGATTACCAGACCGGTAACCGGCAACTTCCCACCACCGGCGGACCGCCCGGCCGGCTGATTCCCCTTCTTCTCACACCCCCCTATGATTGAGATGAGAACCACGATACTCAGAGAGATGCCAATGGTCCGGCGCACCATGATAGTCAGTACCTTATACCAAACGTGAGTCTACGATTGTAATAACAGCCCCCTTTATAACCCCAAGCAGGCGGAATAGTCAAGTTCGACGGGCCAAAGGAGAGATTTTTCCCCGTCTATTTTCCCCCTTTCCGCTGCTTCACTCCCGGTTCCCCCGGAGTAACGCCTACACCGTCGCCATCGCGCGCGTCGCGCTCCCCCGCAGTATCCCCGCCACGATCGTCAGGCTGTTCTCCAGCAACTCCATGGTCGGCGGGACAATCACCGATAGACGCACCCAGTTCATCGAGGCCCGGCTGTCAGCCGCAAACGCCTCCGCCGGCGAAACCACCACGCCGCGTAATTGCGCCTCCATGGCAAACCGCATCCCGTTCCAGCCCGGCGCCAACTGCAGCCAGACATGATAACTGGACGGATGCGTCACGTAGGTCAAGCCATCCAGGATCTTCGCCGCCAGCTTCTGCCGCTGAGCCGCATCGACCCGACGCCGCACGATCAGCCGATCCGCCTCGCCGTTGTCGAGCCAGTGCGTGAACAGTTCCGCCCCCAACGCCGATGCCCCCAGCGAACAGGCGTTCAATCCCTCCACCATTCGCTGACGGGACGCCCCGGAGGCCAGAACGAACCCGACCCGCAGTCCGGCGGCAACGGCCTTGGAAGCCGAAAGCACGAGGTAGCTCTGTTCCGGAAGAAACTCGCTCACGTACCCCGGATGCGTCTCCACCATCGGCCGCATGATCTCGTCTTCCACTATGGTCACGCCGTACCGTCCCGCTATCTGCGCAATCTCCTCGCGCCGCTTGCGCGGCCAGATGCAGTTGGTGGGGTTCTGGAGCGTGGGATTGCAGTAGAATACCCGCACCCGCCGCTGACGGCACGCCGTCTCAAATGAGTCCGGCAGCACGCCGTCCTCATCGTATGACAGTCCGAGCATCTGCAGATTCAAAAGCTCCGCCAACGCCTTCACCCCCGGATAGGTGAACCGCTCGGTCGCCAGCACATCGCCCCGATTCGTCTCCGCCGACAAAATCACCGCCAGTGCATGCTGCGCCCCCGAGGTCACGAACACCGACTCCGGATCGGCCGCTACCCCCAGCCGACCGAACCACCGCGCACCTGACTCCCGGTGTTTGGTCAGCCCGGCCGCCGGCGGATACTCCAGCAGCGCCTGGCAATCCCGTCCCCGCGCCAACTCCCTCAGCGCCGAGCCGAGGTCCGGGTCCAAGGCGTGTGACGGATGATTCTTGCTCAGATCGATGCCGTAGCGCGGACGGTTCGCAATCTGCGCCAGCACCGCCCGATTCGTCCGTGCCTCCCCGACAAACGTCCCGCGCCGCCCTTCGCTGCGAATGTGCCCGCGCCGCTCCGCCTCTGCATACGCGCGCGTAATCGTACCGATCGCCACCCCCAGCGAGTCCGCCAACTCCCGATGCGTTGGCATACGATAGTCCTGAGACAAGACTCCCGATGCAATGTCATCCGCTATCACTCGGACGATCGCCAGATAGAGCGGCTGATCAGTCTCCGTTATGGTCGGCTTCCAAGTCGCTTCCATATACTTATCTCTTTGTATAATAATGAATTATGAACATCGTGCGCTCATGCTCTGTGGCCCGAAACATAGGTTGTTTGGCTTTATTGTCACCGTGACAATACTCATGTAACACTATTGTCCTATATACTGTACTATATGTAAGAAGTCAACGAATTGTTTGCGATTACCTTTGCTTCTTATAAAGGAGGTCTGTCATGGTCAACTATCAGTTTTCATCCATGGCAACACGTCTCAGACGAACCGAAATTCGCGAGTTGCTCAAACTGACCCGCCTCCCCGACACTATTTCGTTCGGCGGCGGCCTGCCCGATCCGGCCATCTTTCCGTACGCGGCTGTCGAAGCCGCGGCCGAACGTGCCATAAAGGAGAACGGACGCCTCGCCCTGCAGTACAGCCCGACCGAGGGAGAGCCGTTCCTCAAAGAACAGATCGCCGCCTTCACCGAGCGGCAGGGGGAGAAGCTGTCGGCCGAGGAACTCCTGGTCGTCTCATCCTCGCAGCAGGGGCTGGACCTGCTGGCCAAACTGTTCATCGATGAGAGCGCCCCCATCATTATCGAGCGCCCCACGTATGTCGGGACGATCCAGGCGTTCCGCGCCTTCGGCGCCGATTTCCACGGCGTCGACATGGATGACGACGGCATCATCCCGGATCATTTGGAGCGGACGATCATCCCGCTGGTCGATTCCGGTCGCAAGCCGAGGTTCATCTATCTCATACCGGATTTTCAGAATCCCTCCGGACGGAACCTCAGTCTGGAGCGCCGCCACGAGATTCTCCGCCTCGCCTCGCGGTACGACCTCCCGATCATCGAAGACAGCCCCTATCGCGAACTGCGCTTCTCGGGATCACTCCTGCCGTCCCTTCGCTCGCTTGACACCGAGGGACGCGTCATACAGCTAAAAACGCTCTCCAAGATCTTCTGTCCGGGGTTCCGTCTCGGCTGGATCGCTGCACCACCCCTCGTTCTCGAGAAACTGGTCATGGCCAAACAGGGAACCGACCTCTGCAGCTCCGCCTATGTTTCGATGGTGACCGCGTACCTGCTCTTGGATCACCACGTCGACCGCCAAATCACTATCAGTCGCGATCTCTATGAACGCAAAGCGGCCGTCATGCTCGCTGCGCTGGAACGCTGTATGCCGAAGGTCGATGGCTTGAACTGGTCCAAACCGGATGGCGGTATGTTCCTCTGGCTGCACCTGCCGGAGTACATGGACACCAAAGCGATGTTGCTTGAGGCCGTGGATGAACGCGTGGCCTATGTGATCGGGAGCTGTTTTTATACCGATGGTTCCGGGCGCAGTGAAATGCGGCTGAACTACTCGTATCCCACGGAAGAACAGATCGTCATCGGTATCGAGCGGCTCGCCCGACTGGTGCGCAAGCGCATGGCAGACAAAGTTCCGGTTCGACGATAGGGAAAAGCGTCAGGCGTGCGCCGGCTGCGGCCGCGGTTCTTCGATCGCCGGCTGCATCCGCTCATCGATATTGCAGCGCGACCAGATACTGTACAGTTCCTTCTGATCGGTGCGGGCATTGATCACCTGGTCCGCTTTGCCGTCCCGAATCATGGCCACGAAGCACTTCAGGATAAACGGGTCGAAACTGGTGCCGCTTTCGGCGATCATGATCTCCAGCGCCTTCTCTACCGGGTGGGCGGCGCGATAGACGCGATCCGAGGTCAATGCGTCGAACACATCCACGATGCCGATAATCCGCGCTCCCAGCGGCACCGCCTCACCGGCCAGTCCGTGAGGATACCCCCGCCCGCTGAGCTTCTCGTGGTGATGCAGGATAAGCGGCTTGATATCCCAGGGAAACTCTTTACCCCCCAGAAGCTCGACCCCGAATTCCGGGTGTTTCTTGATGATGGCGAACTCCTCTTCGGTGAGCCGCCCGTCCTTCTTGAGTACCGCGTCCGGTATCCGAATCTTCCCGATATCGTGCAGCAGCCCCGCCGCCACCACCGTCTTCACCATGTGCGCGTGCAGCCCCAGCTCGCGCGCCAGGAGCAGCCCCAGCGAAGCCACCCGATCGGAATGCCCCTTGGTATACGGGTCCTTCAAGTCCACTTCGTGCGCCATCGACTCGAAAATTTCCAGATACAAGCTCTCGATCGAGCCGATACTCTTCTCGGCCTCTTTCCGCTTCCCCTGCGCTTTCAAGCTGGCGTAGATCTGATAGGAGAGCTCCAGATCATTGAGCGCCTCGAGATGCCGCCCCTCCAGCTTGGCCAGATTCCCTTTCTCGGAGAGCACCTCGGCTTCCAGGAATCGAGCGCCGATCTGACGCGACAGCTCGATCGCCTGGTCGAAGCAGGCGCGAGCCGTAGAGAAATCGGCCTCGGCGCAGGCGATCTTCCCGGCGATCTTCCTGGTCTCCACCAGATGACCGTTGACCAGATTCGCCTCCGTCAGAAGCTGCTCCGCCGTACGGCAATGCTCCCTGGCCTCGGCCACCTGGCCCTCTTTCAGGCACAGATCGGCCAGGTTGATTTCGACGATCAGCGTGAGCGAGGCATCCTTGATATTAACCGCGATCGCGTAAGCGCGCTTGAAGCAGTCATACGCTTCCCCGCGCATCCCCCGCTCGGCCAGCGTGATACCGAGATTGTTCTTGGTGTAAGCGCTCTTGCGAATCTCCTTGTGCCGCAGATAAATCTCCAGCGAGGTCCGGTAGTAATTCAGCGCCCCCTCCCAGTCCCCTTTCATGTTCATGATCGTGCCCAGATTGTTGACCAGGTCGGCGTATAACATCTCCTCGCCGGCCTCGCGCGCAATCTCGATCGCCTCGGTGTAGTTCAGCTCCGCTTCCTCGAACTCCCCGAGCTCCACGTAGATCACCCCGAGATTCCGGAGCGCCTTGCACAGCCCCACCCGGTTGTTCAATCGCCGATATGCCCCGATCGCTCGCTGCAGATACCCCAGCGCCCGATCGCCATCCCCCTGCTTGGCCAGGAGCTGACCGATCTGCGTGAACGTCTCGGACTTGACCGCCAGTTGCGCGCTGTCCTGACAATACTGCAGAACTTTCTGATACTCGCGAATGGCATCCTCATACCGCCCCAGCGATGCGTACGCTTTGCCCCGTTCCTGGTGCAGCTCGAACCGGAGTTCCAGAGAGAACTCCGGGAGCCCCTTGCTGTCCCAGATATCTTCCAGCGAATTGAGATAGTGGATCGCCTTGTCGTAGTCGAACCCCTTGTTCGACTCGCGCGCCAGCGACATCAGATTCTGAAGGGTGCTCTCCCAATCAGACGCAGATGGCGGGTGCGGACCCGCCACCTGCTTCGTCGACTGTTCATCACGGATTGGGCTGCGACCCGGTGTCGCGTTCTCAGCCATTCGTCTTCTTCCTTAGATCATTCAAAGCGCGGATCGCTTCCTTGAATCCCTTGTCCATCCCGATACTCTTGTACAGGTTGGCCGAGGCATCCAGCTTGGCGACCGCCCGCGCGCCGGCCCCTTTCTCGTTCTCCAGAAGACCCTGCTCGAACAACACGTCGGCTTCGATCGAGTGCAACTTGTGCTCGACCGCTACGCGGTGGGTCCGCTCGAGAACCGCTTCGGCGCGACGGAAATCACCCGAGAGCCGGAGAATCCGGCATTCGATCAGATCCAGCTCCGCTTCCAGCGCCCGGGAATTCAGACCCGGAAGGATGCGGCGCGCCGTGTCGATGACGGAGCGGGCGACAATTGTATCTTTCTGCTGCAAATAGCAGCGGGCAATGTTCTGATAGCAGATTTCGACCAGCGTGAGGTCCTTTTCCTCCATGGCGACAGCCAGCGACTCGTTGAAATGACCGATCGCTTCGGCGAATTTCGTCAGCTCCAGTTCGGCCATACCGATATTGAGCAGGACATATCCCTGACGGATCCGATTGCCGGAACTCCGGAAATCGGCCAGGCAGAGAGCCAGCGTCCTAATCGCTTCGGTATGATTGCCGGTGGCGGACTGAATGGCGCCGAGAGTATTCAGGATCGAGGCGCGCAGTTCGAAGTCGCCGACGATGGAGGCCCACTCCAGCGCCTGCTGACACAACTGCTCCGCCTCACGATAGTTCCCCTTTTGAAACCGCAGGTTGGCGCGATTGCGCGCGCACTCGGAGGCCCCTCGCAGATGATTGGCCGCCGCAAACACGCGCTGCGCTTCCAGGTAGTGAGCTTCGGCCGTGTCCCATTCCGACTGCATCATCCGGGACCGACCAATCTCCTTGAGTATCTGCGCCTGCAGTATCACGTTGCTGTCGACTTCCCGCGTCGTGATGGCCGCGTTCAACAACTCCAGCGCCACCACCGCGTTCCCCTGCTTCAGCCAACCCCGCGCCAGTTCCAGCAAGGTCGCCGCGTCGCGGATCCCCACGCTCGGGGTGACCTCTGTGTCCGGTGCTACGTTCGTTCTATTCATTGCCATTACCGTTCATTCCTGGGGGGTTTGCTCGTTCACGTTCCTGCTTAGTCCGAAATCAGGGCATACGCCGAGAAGTGATACAGCTTACCCGTAACGGTCTTGTTCACTGTATCGACCGAACAGGCCATACTCTCAAATGCGCCGGTATTGGGATTCTGCCAGGCAATCCGGATATGTTCCTCGACAATCCCGCTCAGGTCGGCATCCCGGTACGACATGGTCACCGTCACCGGTTCCGCGAAAACCAAACCGTCGGTGCCGAACTCATTGTAGAAGCTGCTGATGTCCGGGATCCGGATACTAAAGGTGGTGTCGTTCGGGACCGCGCCGGCTGGAACCGTAAGCGTGACATCGAGCAACTGAAGTTGCCCCCCGGTGGCGGACGCGATCACCGCCGCAGTGAACAGCTCCGACCCGGGCGTCAGGGACGCTGAACTGGCGGCGGCACGTTTCAGAACCGTCGCCGGTGCCGCGGTTTCATTCTCCAGCGGCGAGCGGGAACAGCCGGACACGAGTATCCCGGCCATTGCCAGCAGCGCCAGAACCACGATGCTTACCTGCTGATAGCTGCGACATGACATGGTGCGACTCCTTTTGGTATCATGAGAGCGATTATTGGTCTTCATAGGCATCGTACTCTTAAGCAAGCCCGATGCCGCGATACCATCAGGAACGCAAGACGTTGTTGATCAACTGACTAAAGGAGATTTGACCGGCCGGCCGCGCGACTTCAGAACCCGGACTTTGGAACGGATCGTGGCAGCAAATTCGTCGGGAGACGGCCAACTTCATGCGAGGATAGTGATTAGAGCAACCGGTGGCCAACTGGATCGATCCGTGCCACCCGTTCAGTGGCCGCGACGGTTTTGTTCCAGTCCCGCTCGCTCGATGATCCGGCGAAGACGCGGTCGTGAAGTCTTCAAATAGGCCGCCGCTTCCGATTTGTTCCAATTGAACATGTTGAGCACCTGGAGCGCCACCCGGGCCTCGATATCTTCCAGCGATATCCCCTGATCGGGAAGATCGATCGTAATGTGCTGCCGATCCCTGGCCGTGACGCGACCGTTCTTCAGTACCACATTAATATCCCGGGCATGAATCAGCTTCCCCTTGGCCAGTAGCACCGCCCGTTCGACGACATTGCTCAGCTCCCGTACATTGCCGGGCCAGTAATACTGCTTCATGTCCTCGACTGCTGAGGGGTCCAGGTCGATATCCGGTTTGGCATAGATGGTCGAGTAGAGTCTCAGGAAATGTCCCACCATCTCGGACAGATCGTCGAGCCTCTCCCGCACGGGAGGGAGTTCGATTGTAAGCAGGTTCAGCCGGAAGTACAGATCCTCCCGGAACTTCCCCGCCATGATCGCCCTCTGCAGATCGCAGTTGGTCGCCGCCACCACCCGCACATTGATATCCCGTTCCCGGATATCCCCCACCTTCCGCAGCTTCTTGTCTTCGAGCACCTTCAGCAGTTTGGCCTGGGCCGACAACGACAGATTCCCCACTTCATCCAAGAACAGCGTCCCGTTCTGCGCGAATTCGAAGAGGCCGATCTTTTCGATCTTGGCGTCCGTGAACGCCCCCTTGGCGTGGCCGAATAGCTCCGACTCGAACAGCTCATCCGGAATCGCCGAGCAGTTCACCTCAACCAGATTGAAATTGGCCCGCAGTCCGGTCGTGTGGAGCACCTTGCAGATCAAGCTCTTTCCGGTTCCGGTCTCACCGAGAATCAGGGCACTGGGGAAATCGACCTCGCTCAAGTACTCGACCGTCCGCCGAATCTCTCGCATGCTCTCCGATTTGCCGACAATCGCCGCAAGGCTGTGTGTCGATGACTTGACCGGCACCGGTTCCGGCTTCGCCTCGAGCGATGACAGAAACGACTCCAGCCGCCTGAGGCACTGCGCCTCCGTCAGGATCTCCGCCACCCCGAAACGCGCCGTCTCCAGCGCCGCCTGCATGCTCGGCGCGGATGATTTTCCGATGAGTCGGACCGGCCCCGGCGACTGAGCGACCGAAACGAGAAACTCCGGCTCGGCAAACGACGGGTTGTCCAGATCGACTATGACCGTCAGCGGACCGTTGCCGGAGGGCAGAGGGGAGCGATCCGTCAGCCAGGTAATCCTGGCCGCCAGATCCCCGAAAGAGCTCTCAAATCTGCGGCGCTGGTCCCCAGCCACGACCTCGCCATAGAGGATCATTGTGTCCGGCATAGTATTAGCACTCTAATCGGATATGTCGGCCAATTCACCCAAAGGTTTATTGGCGGTCCCGCAGTGGCCATAGTCCGTTCTGGGGTCACAGTTTTTGACTGCTGATCGCCCCCTGTCGGCATATAATGGATTGCGCCGAGCGGAGCCCCGCAGTGCTCCGGATCGAGCCATTCCATTTTGACAGGGAGTCTGTATGAAGTTGCCGTCAATTCAGCAAATGGTCGAAGAAGCCAGCCGCGCAGCCGTCCGCTTTCCGTTCGTCCTGCTGGCCGCTTCGATTGGAACCGCCGCCGCCATCGTCGGCATCGAACACGAACCCGTCGAATCGAGCAGCATCACCTATCCGATCATGCTCGCATCCGCGCTCGGGATTCTCCTGCAACTCGCCCTCGCTCTCGCCGGAGAAAAGTGGAAATGGCCCCGCCCGACACGGCTTGGCGCACAACTCGTCGGCGTCATCCTGCTGGTCGCCTATGGTCTCAGCATTCCGGCCTCCCTGCCGCATGAGCCGGCCTTTTACACCATCCGCTTCGCTTTGCTGTTGACCGGCCTTGCCCTGCTCATCATGGTGTTGCCGTACCTGAAGAGGGGAGAGCTGAACGGCTTCTGGCAGTTCAACAAGGCCATCTACTTCCGGCTTTTCGTCACCGGTATCTTCGCCGCCGTCCTGTATGCCGGGCTGGCCATCGCTTTAGCGGCCCTCGAGAACCTGTTCGGCGTCGATGTCCCCGGCAAACGCTACTTCGAACTCTGGGTCCTCATCGCCGGCCTCTTCTCTCCCTGGTTCTTCCTGGCCGGTCTCCCCACCGATCTCGATGCGCTCGACCGGGTGGAGGAGTACCCCAAAGGTCTGAAAATGTTCGCCCAGTACATTCTCCTGTCGCTGGTGCTCGTCTATCTCGTGATCCTCTATGCCTACCTCTTCAAGATCCTGTTGCAGTGGAACTGGCCCAAGGGATGGGTCAGCAGCCTGATTCTGGGCTTCTCGGCCGTGGCCATTCTCGCTGCGCTGCTTCTGCATCCCGTTCGGGAAACAACCGGCAACGCCTGGATCAAAGCCTACAGCAAATGGCTCTACGTGGCGCTCATCCCGCTCATTGTCGTTTTGTTCCTGGCGGTCTTCGAGCGCGTCGGCGACTATGGTATCACTGAACCTCGCTACGCCGGCATTGTGCTGGGGCTCTGGCTCACCGCCCAGGTGATCTACTTCCTGTTCAGCAAGGCGAAGAGCATCAAATTCACCGTGGGGTCGCTCGGTGTGCTCGCCTTCCTGGTCTGCGTCGGCCCCTGGAGCATGTTCAGCGTGGCCGAGGGGAATCAGGTTGGTCGCCTCGAACAATTGCTGAATAGGAATCGGATTCTGGTGAATGGTCAGGTGACCGGTGATCACGAGAAGATATCGCACGAGGACGCCCAGCAGATCAGCTCCATCGTCAGCTATCTCTACGAGATTCACGGCTACGACCGGATTCAGCCCTGGTTCGCCGTCTCGCTCCGCAACGATACCGCCACTACCTTTTCGCGTTACCTGCCCCCGTCGGAGGTGATGGAAAAAATGGGCGTGGATTTCGTCAGGTACTGGCGCGAGGGACGTGGCACCATGTTTTCGATCGGTGACACGCTGCCGCTCGATATCGCCGGTTACGACCACATGCTGACTCAGCGCCATAGCGGCGCCACGGTGGACAAACCCGCACCGCAACCCTGCGGCGAGGGCGTCTCGTTTGTCTGCGACGACAGTCTCCGAACCATGACGCTGCTGTTCGGCGACTCGCTGAGCGGATTTGACACGGTGCGAGTCGATCTCCGCGCCTTCGCCGACACCCTGTTGCGCGACTACGGCGAGGCCGACTACAAGCAGATCTCCCGAATGTCTCCGGAGACCATGTCGCTCGCCGCCGAACAGAGCGGTCGCAAGGTGAAGCTGTTCTTCCGGCACCTGCACCTGACGCGCCAGGAAGAGGCAACGACAATCTCATCCTATACGGTCGACATCGCCTACACAGACCGGCGCTGAGCCGGCCTGTGCCCTTGCCGGACAACCGCTTCGGACCACTCCGGCTTTCCCCTTGACATCCGGCAGGGAAAGCCGTCTATTGCGGGGTAATCGACGCCGTAGCGTCTCCATGTATCAATTCATCGAGAGGAATCCCGTTTGTTTCGAAAACTGAAGAAGATCATTTCGCGTAATCCGAAGCGCACCAGTAACACGCCGAATCAGTCAACGCCCCGTCCGCCGCAAGGCAACTCGCGCCAGCAAAGACCGACCCCCCGTCCGAATCCGACCGGCGGCAAAAATCAACCCCGCGGCCAGCGCCCTACCCAGGGAAACTCCCGCTACCAGCCGCAAGGCCCGCGACCCGTCGAGGGAAACAAGTGGCCCGAACCGGATCGTCCGGTCGATGGCAACCGCGTCCCACCTTCGGGCCAGCGTCCCGGACAGGGGAAACCGGGACCGAATCGGCCGTTCCGACGTCGCGATGAGCAGGATTCGCGGTTTCGTCACTACGGTCCGCACCCCGGAACCGAACCGACCAAACCGCAACCCCAGCCGAAGCAGCCACCGCCGCCGGCTCGCCC
>AMWB02157942.1_pt1 | contig 28172 bp, 27 predicted proteins | sample 200311 | NCBI WGS metagenome assembly AMWB02 (sample SAMN02737377, study PRJNA173069) | bioreactor metagenome | biome: anode biofilm in microbial fuel cells | place: USA: California | collected 2010-12-16 | reverse complement strand
AAAACCCAGTCCAGAGACGTTCAATTTTACAACCTGGACGTGATCATCTCCGTCGGCTACCGGGTCAGGTCCCACCAGGGCACTCAGTTTCGCATCTGGGCCACCCAGCGGTTGAAGGAATACATCGTCAAGGGGTTTGCCCTGAACGATGAGCGCTTCAAAACGGGCAACTCGATGGCCTATTTCACGGAGCTACAGGAACGCATCCGTGAAATCCGCCTTTCCGAGCGCTTCTTCTATCAGAAAATCAAGGATATCTATACAACCAGCATCGACTACGACCCCAGGGACGAAAAGACCGTCGAGTTTTTCAAGGTGGTTCAGAACAAACTCCTCTGGGCCATCAGCCGGCAAACAGCGGCGGAACTGGTGTATCGCCGGGCGGACGCCACGCGGCCCCTGATGGGTATGCAATCGTTCGACAAGAAAGGTGAGCCGGCGGTGCGTAAAAGCGATGTGAGCATCGCCAAGAACTACCTCGCCGAGGATGAAATGAAGCTGCTCGGCCTGCTGGTGGAACAATACCTGGCCTTCGCCGAAACCATGGCCCAGCAGAGAACCCCCATGCACATGTCCGACTGGATTCAACGGCTGGATGCCATTATTCAGCTCAATGGCCGGGAGCTGCTCACCCATGCGGGCAAGATCAGCCACCAGATGGCCCAGGAAAAAGCCGCCCTGGAGTATGACAAGTTCCAGGAATCGCAGCGACGCATCCAGCGTGAAGAGAGCCTCAAGGAGTTGGAAGAGGACATCAAAAAGCTGAAGTCGCCCCGGAAGAAGGGAGGCAAATCATGAGCGGCATGCATGCAAAAGACCTCCGTGCCCAACTCGCCCTCAACGAAGATTCCACCCGCCGGTTCAAGGCGGATGTAAAAAATGCTGCGTCGCTGGCCTCGGAGATGGCTGTCTATACCAACAACAATGGCGGCAAGACCGTCATCGGCGTGACCGATGACGGTTCAGGCCTCAAGCAGGTGCCGGAACACTGGTCGACCATTGATTTTAGCGGCGGCCATGACGGCTGCCTGTTCACCGCCACGGTGCGGCGGAAACCGGCGGAAGAGGAAATCGCTCTCATCCATCGGAAGGGAACAAGCATGATTGATTCCCGGCGATTCACAACGATGCTGGGTTTTAGCGACAACCTGGACAGGCTGTTCCAGGAGTCGGTCGGGCTGGAGCTGGGGATTCGGCAGCAGTTGGTTGGGGTGCGGTATGAGTAAGTGGCAGACAAGGAAGCTCGGTGAAATCTCCGAGATGTGCCTTGGGAAAATGCTTGATGGAAAAAAGAACAAGGGGGAATTTCAGCCATACCTTGCGAACATCAACGTCAGGTGGGGCGGATTCGATCTTTCCAGCCTGAACAAAATGCGCTTCGAAGACACCGAACAAGAGCGGTACGGATTGAAATTCGGTGATCTTGTTGTCTGTGAAGGCGGTGAGCCTGGGCGCTGTGCGATCTGGAAAGACCAAGTGCAGGGAATGAAGATACAGAAGGCTCTTCATCGAGTTCGCATCAATAGCGGCCACAGCAATGAGTTCGTTTATTACCGATTGCTTCTCGCGAACAAAAATAGAGAACTTGCCAAGCACTTCATCGGCTCAACCATCAAGCACCTAACCGGCATCGGGCTGAAACAAGTTGAGTTTTCATTTCCGATCTTCGAAGAACAACAAAAAATCGCCGCCGTCCTCTCCGCCCTCGACGCCAAAATCGACTGCAACAACCGCATCAACGCCGAACTTGAGTCCATGGCCAAGACCCTGTACGACTACTGGTTCGTGCAGTTCGACTTCCCCTTCGACTTCGCTTCAGGCAAGCCCGCCCCAAACGGCAAGCCCTACAAATCCTCCGGCGGCAAGATGGTCTACAACTCCACCCTGAAACGGGAGATCCCGGCGGGGTGGAAGGGCGGCACCTTGGATGATCTGGGGCAGATTGTCGGCGGCAGTACGCCTTCAACAAAGAATCCGGAAAACTTCACCGCCGACGGCACGTCGTGGATTACCCCGAACGATCTGTCCGACAACCAAGGCAACAAATTCATCTCCCGTGGCGCACAGGATGTCTCCGCCGAGGGTCTCAAGGATGCCGCCCTGAAAAAGTATCCCGCCGGAACGGTCTTGCTCAGTTCCCGCGCACCCATCGGCTACATGGCCATTGCCCGGAACGAACTGACCACCAATCAGGGCTTCAAGTCCTTCATTCCGACCAACGGCTATTCAACGGCGTTCATTTACTACACTGTCAAAAATTCCTTGAAGGCCATCACCCAGTATGCCTCCGGCTCGACCTTCAAGGAGGTCTCCGCCACGGTCCTGAAGACCGTAAAAATCTCCTTACCCGACTCGAAAGTCGTCGGTCAGTTCAGCAAATCAGTGGAGCCGATCTTCAAACGCCAGGATTTGCTTGAACAAGAAAACCAACACCTCACCCAACTCCGCGACTGGCTGCTGCCCATGCTGATGAACGGCCAAGTGACGGTGAAATGATTCAGCGGGAAAACGAATTGTATCCGGAGTGTCTATGAAAAGCGCCATCCTGAAACGCCTGAAGAGGACAGACCACCTGCCGATGCTTTTTGTCGGCTCCGGGATGTCGATCCGTTATCTTAGTCTTGACAACTGGAAAGAGCTGCTGCGTCGCTTTGCCCGAATGGCGACTGACAGTGAGTATGCCTACGAGTTGTACGAACAACAGGCAAAGGGGCTGGAGTGCAAGGAAGGTTTGCTGCCGAAGGTGGCGGAGCTGATTGAACGTGACTTCAACCTGCGCTGGTTCAAGGATGAACGGTTCAGGGAGAGCCGGGAACAGTCGGCTGACGAGATTGCCCGCTCCATTTCGCCCTTCAAGATCGAAATCGCCCGCTATACGAATGATAGAAGCAGGGAACACATAGATGAATATGCCGCTGAAATCGAGCTGTTCCGGAAACTTGAAATGCGCAGCATCGGCGGGGTGCTGACCACCAACTACGACTGTTTCATCGAGGAGATGTTCCCCAGTTACATAAAATATATTGGTCAGGAAGAACTGCTTTTTTCCACCCTGCAAGGCATTTCCGAAATCTATAAGATTCATGGTTGTTGCACGAAACCCGAATCCATAGTCGTTACTGAGGCCGACTATGCCAGTTTTTCGGAGAAGAATGCCTATCTGGCGGCGAAAATTCTGACGATTTTCCTTGAACACCCCATCGTTTTCATCGGCTATTCCATCACGGACACCAACATCGAAAACATCCTGAAATCCATCGTCAAATGCCTTTCGGCCGACAACCTCGACAAGATCAAGGAACGGTTGATGTTTGTCGTGCGGGCCAAGGCAGGCGAGTCTGAAGAGGTTTCCACCTACAGCAAGTCATTTGAAGGTGGCAAGTCCATAGAAATGACACGCATCCGCCTGAAAAGCTACGAGCCGTTGTATCAGGCGATGCTGGAAAACCAGGCCAAGTATAATGCGCCGATGCTGCGGCGCCTGAAACAGGATATTTACGATCTGGTGTTGACGAACAAGCCAACGGGCAAGATCAGAACCGTCAATCTGGAGGATGATAAGCTGGAGGATGTCGAGATCGTGATCGGGGTCGGCATTCTCAATGATTTCGGGCGAAAGGGGTATACAGGGGTTTCAGCGGATGAGCTGTACGCCGATGTTGTCCTCGACAACCGTGATTTCGATGCGGAGTGTATTGTCTGGGATGCTTTGCCGAAACTGTTACCCCACAACAGCAACAGCCTCCCAATATTCAAATATCTTTCGCAATATTCCGGTGAGTTGCCTGAGAAGGTTATGTCTGCGGTAGAAAACAAACAAAAGTACGATGACTTGCTTTCCAATACGATCAAGAAAAATCGTGAAAGGCACCCGTGCCGTCAGGACTCAATTGAAACGCTGCTTGGCAAATACCAGGATGGGAAATGCCTCAACGCCTTGCCACATCTCAAGCAGGAAAACATCAATATAGACGATTTGCATTCTTTTCTGGTGCGCATTCTGACGGACAACCCTTCAGTGCTGTCAACCGGAGGCCAACCACTCAAGACTGACTTGAAACGCGCCATTAGAATTTACGACTGGTTGAAATACCACCCGTAAAAAACAAAAGAGCCCCAGCTGCAAGCAAGCAGTAACTGCTTACCTCGCTGGGACCCTTTTAGGTACAACCGGCACTCATGTCGGTTGGCAAACAGTAACTGTTCACACCGGTCATGGCACCACATTCTTGTCTAAGAGAATGACATGAAAGAGACAGAAATTCAAGTTCTATGTTGCAATTTTGCTGTTGGAAAAATCTGTGTAGCCCACATTCCCCGCGATTGGTTCCTGCCCATGCTGGTGAACGGCCAGGTCGCGGTGCGGAAATTGCGGAAGGAATATGAGAAATATTGGCGGGGTAACAGCTAAAAATGCTGAAGCCGCCCCAAGGGACGGCTTCGTTACTCCTTCCACGCATGGTAGATGAGGTATTTGTAATATCGACTTGATATACCTAAAAGTCAAGAATTTTGTTTTCCAGGGTGAGGGAAGCTTGACAACGAACAACCTCCTGAGCCATATAGATAGGTTTTGTGCGGGGTGCAACGTGATTGCCGCGCCTCCGCTCCGATGACCAATAAACGTCAATCAAGCGGGCAGGGAAGCGTGTGCTGCGCGAGGGTTTTTCCGCGGTCTCCCTCCGTTGCTCCGCCGGGATGAGGAAAAGATGAAAAACAAAGGATTTGCAATATGCGCCTGTTGCTGCCTTCTTCTTTCGTGGGGCGGATTATGCCGTGCCATGGAGGTGTCGGAGAACGGGAAAAACGAAATTTCGGCAAAGCATCCTGCGGAAGAACCTGCCATGGCGGCCATTCCCTCCGCGGAAAAAGATCAGGCTGTGGCCGGCACGGAGGAGATTCCGGTCGTCATTCCCCCGACGGAACCGGAGATGGCGGCGATCCCGGGGAAATAAGGTGAAAACGCTTGATGGCCGGCGCAACAGCGCATGGTGCGCGCGTCTCACGGGTGCAAGCGGCTGGTGCGGTTCAGCCGGGGGGAGATTGTTTTCAGCCAAAAAAACAGTATGCCTTTCGTGACGTTTGGTTATTGCCCGCCGTTCAATTTGTTTGTCCAGGATTCCTGCAGGGCTGCAAGGGCGTCGTAGTTTGTCAGGTCAAGATGGATCGGGGTGACGGAGATGAAGCCGCGTTCCATTTCGTACGAATCGGTCCCCGGGCCTCTTTCCCGTGAAGGGCTGCCCCCGCCGATCCAGAAACAGGGCCGTCCCCATGGGTCGACAAGTTCCTGCACCGCGTTTTCGTACATCCGCCGTCCCTGGCGGGTGATTTTCATGGAGCTGATTTGCGCCGCTTCCAGGTTGGGCACGTTAATATTGAGGTAACAGTCTTCGGGGAGACGGCTGGCCAGAATCAGCCGCGTTATTCTCGCCGCGCACGTCACTGCCGTGGCGAAATGATAAGGAGGATCGCCGGAAATGGAGACGGCAATGGACGGCACGCCGCGGATGGTTCCCTCCTTTGCCGCGGATACGGTGCCGGAATAACTGATGTCATGGCCCAGGTTCGCCCCATCGTTGATGCCGGAGATGATCAGGTCCGGCTTGGCGGGCAGGATTTTTTCAACGGCAAGGGTGATGCAGTCCGCCGGGGTGCCGTTCACCGCAAAGATGTTCTGTTCCACTTCCTTCACCTTGAGCGGGCGGTGCAGGGAAAGGGAGTGACTGACCGCGCTGTTGTCCCGGTCCGGGGCGACAATGACCGCCCGGTAGAGTTCGCCCATGCCCTGATAGAGCAAGCGCAGTCCCGGCGCATGGACCCCGTCGTCGTTGGTGAGAAGAAGCAGGGGGCGGCTGTCAGCCGGCATAGCGTTCTTCCTCCCGGTAATAGTCGGTGAAGCCGACGATGTCTTTGAGCCCGGCAAAATCGATATGCGCGGGATAGTCGCCCTGCTTGAGGGTTTGCAATGCGTGCTGAATGGCCGAAATCGTCGAGCTGATCAGGGTGAGGGGGTAGGCGGCGATTTTGAATCCCATTGCCGCAAGTTCGACGGGGAAAAGCATGGGGGTTTTGCCGTGCTGGAGCATGTTGGCCATTTTGTGGCCGGGGATTTCCCGGCAGAAAAGCTTCATCTCCTCAACGGACTCCGGGGCCTCAAGAAAAATGATGTCTGCGCCCAGGTCGGCAAAACCCCGGCAGCGGGAGAGCGCTTCGTCCATGCCGTGGGTGGTGCGGGCATCGGTGCGGGCCATGATGAGGATGTCCGCCCCCTCTTCCCTGGCATCCACCGCAGCCCGGATTCGGGCAAAGGCCTCTTTTCTTTCCACCACCATTTTCCCCTTGGTGTGGCCACACCGTTTCGGCATCAGCTGGTCTTCGATCATGGCGCAGGCAAAGCCCGCCGCCGCATAGCCCGAGATGGTTCTCTTGACGTTCACGGCATTGCCATAGCCGGTGTCGGCGTCACCGATGACCGGGATGCTGACTCTGCCGCAGATGGTGCGGCCCGCATCGACCATCTCGCCGTAGGAGATGAGTCCGGTGTCCGGCAGTCCGAGACGCGCGGCGCTGACGGCAAAACCGCTCATGAAGGTAAGAGGGAAGCCGGCCTGTTCTATCAGCAGGGCGGAAAGGGCGTCATAGCAGCAGGGCATGAGGAGAAATTCGTCCCCGGCCAGCAGTTTCTCAAGTTTTTCCCGTGGCGACGACATGACACGCAACTCCTGTCTTCGGGTTTTTACTTACGGCAGGGCAATTCTTTTGTCCGGCCGGATATCCTTGTTCGCCTTGAAAAGCAGGACACTGCGGCCGATGACCTGCACCAGCGCGGCGCCTGTCTTGGCGGCAAGGGCTTCGGCCGCTTCGTGCCGCTCCAGGGAGGCGGTATTCTGAATTTTGACCTTGATCAGTTCATGGGAGGCAAGCACCGCCTTGACCGCGTCAAGGACCTCTTTGGTCATGCCGTGCTGACCCACCATGGCCACTGGAACCAGATGGTGGCCCAGGGAGCGGAGGTAGCGAATCTGTTTGCTGGAAAGCGTTTTTTGTTTGGTGGTCATGGTTTTGCCAGATTGGATAAAATTTCAACACCGGCGACCCATACGCCGATGACTGCGCCCAAGGTGGGCAGCGTAAAGGCCAGAAAAACCCTGAGCAGCTTGTTGCCCCACCACCTGCGGATTTTCGACATGTCTCCCAGCACGGTTTCGAACTCGTGCACTTGGGGCGGCTGCATCATGACCTGGACAAAGGCCGTGACATGGCCGACGCCGACAACCGGTGAGAGAGTGGTGATGGGCGCCGCGGCAAAGGCGGCAAGAATGGTAACGGGATGGCTCATGCAGATAAGGGCGCCCAGGGCGGCTGGCAGACCGGTGGCCAAAATCCAGTAGAGCATGTTTTCCCCGGCCACGGCCATTCCTTTGCTGTAGCCGATGAAACCGATGGCGCCGATGATGGTCGCCGGAATGAGCCAGCCCGACACTTTCCAGAGCGGCGAAACCGGTGGAATGGTGTTGATCTCCTCCATTTGGCGGCTGCGGTCTTCCAGCAGGGCCTTTTTGATCCCGCTGATGTGGCCGGCGCCGACCACGGCAACGATTCTGCCCCCCTTGGCCCGTTTGATCTTTTCGGCGAGAAAGGTATCCCGTTCGTCGATGAGTACGGTTTTCAGTTCCGGCAAGGCCCGGCCGAGCTCGGCCAGGAGCTCGGAGAGGACATCGGTTTCCTTCAGTTCGTTTAATTTTTCCTCGGTTATTTCCGTTTCTTCAAAAAGCGAGGCCGCAAGGCTTGCCACCAGATATCCCTTTTTGAAAAAAGAGGTGCATTTCCAGGCCCGGCGCATGGTGACTCGCACATCCCGGTCGCAGAGGGAAAGGGGAATATTGAGGGCCTGGGCGGTATTGGCCGCTTCCAGCAGTTCCGAGCCCGGCATGACGCCGAGCTGGTCTCCCAGTTTCTTTTGGTAGGAGGCCAGCACCAGATTGATCAGCAGGGTGCTGAGCTGCTTGTTCTTGATGATCTGTTTCAGGTCAAGGGACCGCCACCGTTTTTTTTCCGACAGGGATTCGTATCTTTTGGCGTCCAGTTCCACGCAGACGCAATCCGGCTTTTCCCGTTCGATGACCTGATGGACCAGGTCAACGGATTTACGCGAAACATGGGCGGTGCCGACCAGGATGAAGCGGCGGCCGTCATGGTCGACGATGTGAACGTCTCCGGAGTCTAAATGGGTTATGTCAGACATAAGGTCTATCGCGGAAGTAAAAAAGCAGAAACGGTAATGGACCGTTCCTGCTCCATGAATTAAAACAAAATTTTAATCATGCATCAAAAAACAATTTCAGAAAATAGTCAACCTAATTCCATCCGGGCACTAGAACTTGTAGCGGAACCCCATGGTCAGCACATGGGCGCCGCCGTCCTCAAAGGTGCCGTTGATTCGGGGATTGGCGTCTGCCGCGTCGATTTTTCTGCTTTTCTTGTAATCATAGAGATAGGCGCCGCCCACCTCCATGTCGGCATTGAGCTGATACCTGGCGCCCAGGGAGTAGATCAGGGCGTCGGAATCGGGCAGCTCAAAGCCCAGGGTGTCATCCGGCACCGGGGTTTCATCATAAGCGAATCCCACCATGGCGGTGAGCTGGTCGGAGCATTTATGGGTGACGCCGATGCGGTAGGCGTTGGAATTGTTCCAATCCTTGTCAATGGAATTGTCAAAGGCGCCCGTCAGAACCACATTGGCTATGGGGTTCGCGCTCAAGGTTCCGTCGTAGTCGAAATCAAGCTGGTCATATTTCGACCAGTAGGTTTTGTCCCAGGTTAGCTCCACCGTGGTGCGGTCAAAGGTATAGGCGGTGCTCAGCGTCAGCACCGCAGGCGTCACCACGTCCAGGGTGACGTCGCCGTTGTAGGTATTGTTGCCGGGAAAATTGGTGGAGAGATCGGCGTCGCCGCTCAGGCTCTGGACCACCTTGGAGCGATAGGTGGCGGCAATGGCCCACTGCGGTATCGGTTTCACCGTCATGGCCAGGTTGTAGCCGAGATCGGTGGAGTCGCCGTCCATGTCGCGGCGCAGGTCATAGCCGGAAAGTGTGTCGTTGCTTTTGACTTTGTTGTTGGTGGTGTGCAGGATGCGGGCGCCGGCCGCCAGGGAGAAACGATCGCAGAAGGTGTAGGAAATGGAGGGATTGGCCTCGAAAACGTTCAGGGTGAATTCCTCGGCAAATGTTTTCGGATATGCCTCATCCCACCGTTTTGACAGGCCGTAGGGCACGACAAAGGAGAAGCCGAAGCGGAAATTGTTTCTTTCCGGCGAGACCAGGTGGAACATGGGAACAAAAAGGTTCTCTGTTTTTGATGAACCATCCAGTGCGCTGTTGTTGGCGTCGTTATAGTCGATATGCGGCAGATTGATGTAGCTGACGCTGGCCTCAAGCTGCCAGCGGTCCTCCTGCCAGCCCATGTTGGCCGGATTGTAATAGGCGGTGTCTGCTCCCTCGGTATGGGCGATGTAGGCGTTGCTCAGGGCAACCGAGTTGATGGATTGCTCCGGAATGCGGTAGCCGGAAGCAGAGGCGCTGGCCGCGCTTGCAATCCCCAGGGCTGTCAGCAGTGCGATTTTCTTTTTCATTTCTTCGTCCTTTTCTCGTCTAATGTCCTTCGGTGTAAAGATAGCGTTTGATCTTGTGGGTCGCCGTCTTGATAAAAGGTTCCTGCCGTTCAATTATTTTGTGTATTTTTGAATAGGACGCCAGCTGGCTGTTGACGTTTTGCTGTATTTCCTTGAGCAGCTGCTCGATATATTCCCTTTTCTGCTGTTGGTTCTTGTTTTTCGTTTTCTGGTCGATCAGATCGTAATCCAGATAAACCCGTGCTTCCAGGTAGTCGTGATTTTCCACCACCAGGGACTCGATGACATGCATGAAGGAGTTTATTTTTTCTTCAATGGCCTCGGGATAAATATTTTCCCCGTTGCTGAGGACAATGACGCTCTTGGAGCGGCCCATGATGTGGACGTTGCCGAATTGGTCGAAGCGGCCGAGATCGCCGGTGGCAAGCCACCCTGAGGAGTCAATGGTCTGGGCGGTCAGTTCCGGATGATTGGCATAGCCCTGCATGACATTGGGGCCCCGGGCCATGATCTCGCCGATGCCGGTTGCCGGCTCCGGCTGTGCGATCCGGATTTCCACCCCCGGTACCGGTTTGCCGGTGCAACCGATCACCAGGGAGGGATCCTGGAAAGGGCCGGCGGCAAGAAGCGGCGAGGTTTCGGTGAGGCCGTAGCCGATCAGATAAGGGAATCGGGACTCTTTCAGGAAATTTTCCGTTTCGTGGTTGATGGCCGCTCCGCCGATGGCGATGAGCTGAAGATTGCCGCCGAAGAAATCGAGCAGCTTTCTGCCGATTTTTCGGTATATCTTCTGCCGCAGGGCGGGAATCTTCGTGGCGAGCTTGAGCAGGGGGCTTTGGTCGATTGCGCTCATTACCCTTTTTTTGTAAATTTTCTCCATGATCATCGGCACCATGCAGATGGCGGAAGGTTTTTCCTTCCGGCAGATGCGTTGCAGGGTTGTCGGCGTGGGGGCCTTGCCGGCGTAGACAATGCGGCAGCCGTTCAGCAGGGGCAGGAGAAACCCGATGGTGAATTCATAGGTGTGGGACATGGGCAGAATGGAAAGAAATGTCCAGTCGGGCATGATTTTGAGCAGTTGGTTGGCGGAATTGACATTGGCGTACAGGTTGCCGTGGCTGAGCATGACCGCTTTTGAATGGCCCGATGTGCCGGAAGTATAGATGACGGCGCAAATATCTTCGGAGGAAATTGTGGAAGGCTTGGCCGCATCCTCCAGTTTTTTCGGGGGCAACTGGGCCGCCTTGGCGATAAAGGAGGAAAATGTCTCTATCTGCCCCAGGTGTTTTTCCGGCGGACTGTCGTCCAGCATGATGATGGAGCTGATTTTGTGGCTGCCAAGTTCATAGATTTTTTCTATCTGTCGCTGGGTCGTGAAGAGGATTTTGGCCTTGGCGTCGGTGAGGATGTGGCGCACGTCCGACTCGGGAAAGTCAGGCAGGATGGGCACGGCGATTGCTCCGAGCCGGATAGTGCCGAGATAGGCGATAGCCCAGGCCGGTGAGTTTTCTCCGAGAATGGCCACCTTGTCCTTTTTGCGGATCCCGGCTTCTTTCAGTTGCGCGGCCACCCGGGTGATCCGGTCAAAAAGCTCGGCATAGGTGAGAGGTTGCTGAAAGGCGAGACTGAGAGCCGGCCGCCCGGCAAAAAGCGCGCAGCTCTTTTCAACGAGGGCATTCAAGGTCTTATCGGACAGTGCGTTGTTGTCGGACATATCGGTTTGCATATTTGCAGACAAACGTATTTTTTGTGATGTTGAATTTTTGTGTTTTTAACTAAAAATTCTGAAAAGAAACAAGCAATTTTGTCAGTCAGGGCTTTATTATTTCCCCGGTGCAAATAAAATGAACAAAATAGGTCTGCAGGTGTTCCATACAATGTGGTATAATGTCGGTTGTGTCGACGTGGGAAAAACTTTACAGGAGGCTCATATGAAAAGGTTGATGGTCAGTGCCGTGGTGCTGTTTGCGGGTTTTGCGATCGGCACGGCAACCGGTCATGCAGGCCAGCTGAAAAGATTGGATCAGACCACCCAGACCTGCCGTATTCTTGGGGCAGACAGCATGTGGTGGGGCAAGGGGGCGAAAATCTTTCAGAATAACTGCAAAACATGCCATGTCAGGGACAATGACAAGGGCGCGCCGTTTCTTCATTCCGAATCAAAAAGTCCGGAGGCCTGGAACCGGGTTTTTTACAAAAAATATCCGGCCTGCGCCAAGGATGGATCGTGGGGCAATCTGGCATTAAACGATCAGCTTTTACTCAACGACTATCTCTACCGTAACGGCGCCAATACCTACGACCCGAATAACGCCGCCTCGTGCGGCTGATAAGGCCTTTTTCCCCGGTCCGGGGAATTTTTAAAGCCTTTCAAAATGCCAGCTGACCGGTTGGCCGTGCCGATACGGCATCCAGCCGTGAAAAACGGTTGGATCGTCATCAAAAACCAGCGGCAGAAAGTAGCGGTCGCCGGGCCACATGGGCAGGGTGTGCAGCAGTTCGACAGGTTGCCAGCTCAGTGTGCCTTCCTTGTTGTCGGCAAAGGGTGTTCCGCTGAAGCGGTCGATGCGGAAGATAAATCCCAGCCAGTCCTCGCCGTTTTTGCCGAAGCTTGTCCAGCTGATGGTGCCCCGCAGGGTTATGGCGACGCATTCTATCCCCGCCTCCTCCCTGATTTCCCGACGCATGCAGCCGACCACATCTTCATCTGCCCGCATTTTGCCGCCAAGTCCGTTGTATTTGCCGAGATGCGGATCGTCTTTCCGGGCATTGCGATGGACCAGCAGGGTTTGCTTGCGGTCCGGGGAAAGGACAAAGCCCAGGGTGGCGACGATGGGGGAGTATGTTTTGCTCATTTTTTCGTGGTTTTTTGCCGGGGTTTTCGTTATCGGGTTGTTCGCAAGGATGGGCCTTGTTTAGCATTTGTTTGCGCTTGGTGCAAGGGAGCCCAAAAAAAAGACAAAAAAAGTTTACATCCGTGCGTGATGACAATATTCTGTGGTAGAATTAATAATGCTGCAATGAAGTTGCCGGCTCCTGCCGCGGATCGAATATGGAGCGGCTTTTTTTGAGTTTGCTCCCGAGGAGATTTGTCATATGGGCAAGGCGGAAGTTTTTGTCAATCAGGAAAACATGGCTCTTTTTCATTGTCCGCATTGCGGCAGGATGAAGCATGTTTCCGTGCTCCAGTTTAAAGATAAGAAACATTCCCTGCAGGTAAAATGTGCCTGCAAGGAAACTTTTAAGGTTGATCTTAATTTTCGTAAAAAATATCGAAAAACCACTGATCTTGACGGTACTTATTGTAAAGTGCCGGTTGATGAGGGCCTTTTTGCGGGCAAAAACAAACCAAACTGCAAGATTGTCAATATTTCCATGGGGGGCATCGGCTTGCGACTCGGCCACGTTCATTCCTTAAAGCTCGGGGATGAATTGCTGGTTGATTTTACCCTGGATGACAAGAAAGAATCGCATGTCCAGCGGAAAGTTCTTGTTCGCCATGTCGGGGAAAACGGCTACATCGGCTGCGAATTTTCCGATAGCGATCAGCCTGTTTACGAAAAAACCATTGGTTTTTATTTGATGCCGTAAGTGCGGACGGCGTCGCCGAAATTTTGATCGACTGCGCCGGTGTGAGTCTCTGGAACTCGGCGGACCTTTATGCTGTCGCGGCCTTGATCCTGATTCTTCCGTCAAGAGTACGCCATGTCCTCAACCGCCATACGCGCCGAACTCAAATCCGCCCGCAGCCGGGCAATTGTTTCCGTTGTTCTCAATATCTTCCTGATGGTGATCAAGGGAATTGCCGGTGTCAAGGCGGACAGCTCCGCCCTGCTTGGCGATGCCATTCATTCCGGTACCGATGTTTTTGCCGCCGCCGCCGCCTTTCTCGGTCTCTGGCTGGCCGGCCGGGAGCATCCTTCTTTCCCCTACGGACTTTATAAGGCGGAAACCATTGCCACTCTTGTTTCGGCCGTGGCGGTTCTTGTCGCGGGCTATGAGATCGCCAGACAGGCCCTGGTCGGTCCTGAACGACTGCCCGATGTGGCGATTGCCTTGCCGGTGACCGTTTTCTGCCTGGCTGCGGCCCTGATTTTCGGTTTTGTGCAGATGCGGGCCGGCGAAAGACTCAATTCTCCCGCCTTGAAGGCTGATGCCCGCGACTACCTGGCGGACAGTCTTTCCACCGCGGTTGTTCTGGTCGGCCTGGTGGCCACGAGCCTGGGATGGCCTCTTGACCGCTGGGCCGCCGCCGCTGTTTCTCTTTTCGTCTTCCGTTCCGGCGGAGGACTTCTGCTGATGGCGGTCAAGGATCTGCTCGACGGGGCGATCGACCGCGAAACGGAACGGGAAATCATTCAGATGGTGGAAGCCTATCCTCGGGTGACCAGGGTGAGGAAATGTCTCAGCCGCACTGCCGGCGGTCGTTTTATCGTCGATATGGACGTCATCATGCACACTCCTTCCCATAAGCTGGCGGGTCAGCTTGCCGACCGTTTGGAAGAGGATATCCCTGCCCGTTTTCCCCGGGTGATCATGGCGCGGGTCCGGCCTCATTACTCCAGTGGCGAGGTGGTGAAACGGGTTGTGCCGGTGACCGGTCCCGGCGGGGAGTTGTCCGGCCATCTCGGATCGGCGGCATGGTTTCTTCTGGAAACGATCGATAAAAAGTCGGGAAAGATCATCCGGGAATACGTGGAAAATCCCTATGCCAAAGAAAAGAAGAAAAAAGGACTGCTTGTCGGCAGGTGGCTGCTTTCCTTGAAGCCTGACCTGCTGGCCGTGCCCGAGAGTGCGGGAAAAGACGGGGTGGCGGTGGTTCTTTTGCGCGAGGCCGGGGTTGAAATCGTTCCGGCGACAAATGATAATTTCAAAACAGAAGAAGCATCCCTGTCCCGGCAGGGCGACTGAAAATCCCTGCCCTTTTGTCGGCCTGCAATAAAATACACGGTGAGACGGCAGGGGAAATATGCTAAATTGGCCTCATTGTCGTGGAAGAGTGACGGATTCATTTTTTTAGATTTGCAAGGATAGAGCTATCGTATGGTGAAGATCAGGGTGCCCTTTTTGTTGGCCGTGATGATGTTTGTTTTGTGGGTAGATGCCCGGTCAACGGTGTCTGCGGCAGCCGGCAATTCTTTTCCGGTCTATGACGCCATGAGGGCCAATGTCGCCTTTTGGAAAACAGTGTACGCCAAGTACCCTACCAGTAATGGGCTGATCCATGATAACCGTGACCTGTCCATCATTTATGAAGTGATTGATCTTGAACCGCGGGATCGCGGCGGCGCTGAAAAAAGAAATACGGCGCGGGTCGATGGCGCCAAGGCGAAATACAAGAAGATTCTGCTTTCCCTGGCCGCCGGGGGTGTCGCGCGAACAAGCGAGGAAAAGAGAGTGCTGGCTCTTTTTGGTGCAAAACCCTCCGCAAGCAGGCTGCGCGCAGCTGCGGATGCGGTTCGTTTTCAGCTTTGCCTGAAGGACCATTTTGCCGAGGGTGTGGTCCGTTCCGGGGCCTATCTTGACGAGATCAAGAAGATATTCAGAAGCTACGGCCTGCCCGAAGAGCTGGCCTATCTGCCCCATGTGGAATCTTCCTTTAATTACAAGGCCTATTCAAAATCCGGCGCCGCCGGAATCTGGCAGTTTACCCGGGATACGGGCAAGCGCTTCATGACCATTGATTACACGCTGGACGAAAGGCGTGATCCCATCCGGGCAACCCATGCCGCCGCCCGATTCCTGAAAGGTAATTATGAGCGGCTCGGCAGCTGGCCCCTGGCCCTCACCGCCTATAATCACGGTACTACCGGCATGGTGCGCGCCAAGAATGCCATGGGCAACTATGAAAACATATTCAGAAAATATGAAGGCAGCCGTTTCGGCTTTGCCTCCCGTAATTTTTATTCGGAATTTATCGCCGCGGTTGATGTGGCCAAAAATTATAAAAAACATTTCGGCAACATCAAGCTGGACGATCCGGTGTCCCATTATGAGGTGGCCCTGTCCAATTATGCCCCGGTGAAAGACCTTTCCCGGCACTTTAAGGTGGATCTGGCGACATTGCGTGAGCTGAATCCCGCCCTGCGGCCGCCTGTGTTCGAAGGACGGAAACATGTTCCCAAGGGCTACAGGCTGCGCCTGCCCGGTAAAAAAGATCCAGCCGTCCAGGTGGCCTCTGCCGTGCCCAGGGACATTCTGGTCGACCAGCAGAAGCCGAGCCGTTTTTATCGGGTACGCAAGGGTGACACCGTCGGCACGGTGGCGCGAAGGCACGGGGTGAAAATGGAGGATCTGGTTGCCGCCAATGACCTTGATTCCCGCAAGATGATTGTTGTCGGTCAGAATCTGCGTATTCCTTCCAGGGAAGAAAAGATAGTGCCCCTCGCCAAAACCGCGGCAACCGGCGGTCCGGCGGAGTTGACCGCCAGACCGTTGAAGATTGCGATGAAAGGGGCAAAAGAGCTACCCCGGCGTACCGCAAGTCAGGCACCCCCTGCGGCCGTTGCCCCGGCGGAGTTGACCGCGGGGCCTTTGAAGGTTGCGCTGAAAGGAGCAAAAGCAGAAGGGCCTCCCGCCGTTACTGCCTCTGTTCCGGCGGAAGCGGTGATCACTCCGCGGACCGCGCGGCAGATGGCGGACGATGAATTTCCGATTATTCAGGCGTCGGCCGTGAAAAAGGCGATTTCCGCGTCGAAGCGGGTGGCGGAAACCGAGGAGGACGGCGCGGCGAATGTTGCCTCTGATCCAGCCGCGGAAACGGTACTTGCCGAGGAAACCCGTCAGCTGGAACGGCAGGCGACCCTTGCCTTGCTGCCCCAGGGGGATCTTGACAGTGTCGCGGTGAACCCCAGGGTTGTCACCGGCAATCTGGAGGTCGAGGTCGGCAGCAGAAAAAACGGTCGCGCCATGACCGGCACCATCAAGGTTGAAGCGGGAGAAACCATCGGTCATTATGCGGGCTGGTTAAAGGTGCCGACCGGAAAAATTCTCCGCGCCAACGGTCTGCGATCAGCGAGTTCCATCAAGCTTGGCCAGCAGTTGAAAATTTCCTTTGACAAGGTTGCGGTGGAAGAGTTCGAACAAAATCGCTATGAATACCATAAGGAGATCGAAGAAGATTTCTTTGCCGTCTATAAGATTGAAGGCGCCCGGCTTTACCGGATCAAGGCTGGCGATAATATCTGGAAACTCTGCGCGGATGAATTCGACCTGCCCGCCTGGCTTGTGCGCAAATATAACACTGCCCATGATTTCAACAATCTCAAGCTTGATGACCAACTGGTCATCCCCGTGGTGAGTAAGGTTGAAGAGGGATGACGTTGAAACCACCTGAAATAAAATATCGAAAGGATTATTGTCCGCCGCCGTATCTGATTGACGAGGTGGATCTCTTTTTTGCCTTAGGAGACCAGCATACCCTTGTAACCTCGCGCCTGCATTGCCGACGCAACGTGGCGGACGGACGGCAAGATTCTCCCCTGGTCCTGGACGGGGAGGAGCTTGAGCTGATCTCCGTCTTCCTTGACAACAAACAGCTTGGGCCGGATGATTACCTGCTGGAAAAGGAATCGCTTACCATTTTGCAGCCGCCGGCAGCATTCATCCTGGAGATCACCACCCTGATTCGCCCCCCGGAGAACACCTCGCTGGAGGGGCTCTATCAGTCAAGCGGCAACTTCTGTACCCAGTGTGAAGCCCAGGGGTTCAGGAAAATCACCTATTTTCTCGACCGTCCGGATGTGATGAGCCGCTATACCACCACCATTGAGGCGGATCATGCCGTTCCGGTGCTGCTGGCCAACGGCAACCTGGTGGAAAAAGGCGAAGCCGGTCCGGGTCGCCACTATGCCAAATGGCATGACCCCTTTCCCAAGCCCTGTTACCTCTTTGCCCTGGTGGGGGGCAATCTCGTCCGCAAAGAAGACATCTTTACCACGGGCTCGGGCCGCGATGTTGCTTTGCATATCTACGTGCAAAGTCACAACAGCGATAAGTGCGACCATGCCATGCAGTCGCTCAAAAAGGCCATGCGGTGGGATGAGCAGGTTTTTGGCCTGGAATATGATCTTGATCTCTATATGATCGTGGCGGTGGATGATTTCAATATGGGCGCCATGGAAAACAAGGGGCTCAATGTCTTTAATTCCAAATATGTGCTGGCCCGACCGGACACCGCCACTGATGAGGATTACGCCGGCATCGAAGGAGTAATCGCCCATGAATATTTTCATAACTGGACCGGCAATCGGATCACCTGTCGCGACTGGTTTCAGCTCAGTTTGAAAGAAGGGCTGACCGTTTTCCGTGATCAGTTGTTTTCCGCCGACATGACCTCCGGCGCGGTGAAGCGACTGCACGACGTGACCATGCTGCGCAATTTCCAGTTCATCGAGGACGGCGGCCCCATGGCCCATCCGGTCCGGCCCGATTCCTATATCGAGATCAATAATTTCTATACGGTGACGGTCTATGAAAAAGGGGCCGAACTGATCCGCATGATGCACACCCTGCTGGGGGCTGAAGGGTTCCGGCGGGGCATGGATCTTTATTTCGCGCGGCATGACGGTCAGGCGGTGACCTGTGATGATTTTGTCCGCGCCATGGAGGATGGCGGACCCATTGATCTGGGTCTGTTTCGCAACTGGTACGGCCAGGCCGGCACGCCGGAGGTATGGGCTGCTTCATCCTATGATCCGCAAGGAAAAAAATACAGTATCCAGATGCGGCAGAGCTGTCCGCCCACCCCGGGTCAGCATGACAAACCTCCTTTTCATATTCCCGTGGCAGTGGGTTTGCTGGACGGCAAGGGAAACGACATCCCGCTTTTTTGTGGTGAGCGACGCGGTACTTCCCTGGTGCTTGATCTGACCGAAAAGGAGCAAACCTTTGTCTTTGAAAACGTTCCGGAAAAGCCGGTACCCTCCCTGCTGCGCGGCTTCAGTGCCCCGGTCAAGCTCCATTACGACTACTCCGAAGAAGAACTGGGTTTCCTGCTGGCCCACGATGCCGATTCATTCTGTCGTTGGGAGGCGGGACAGCGCTTGGCCTGCCATGTGCTGCTCGGCCTGATCGATGATATCGGAAAAGGAAAGAAACTCCGCCTTGCCGGCAATTTTATCACGGTGTTCAGCGACCTTCTCGCCCAGGCGGGGAAAGTCGATCCGGCCTTTCTTGCCCAGCTTCTCGTTCTGCCGTCGGAAAAATATCTGGGTGAACAGCTTGCGGTAATCGATGTGGATGCGATCCACCAGGCCCGGCTTTTTACCCGCCGCACCCTTGCCCGGCACCTGAAAGAACTTTTCAGCGATGTCTACCGGAACTTCAGCAGTACTTCCCCCTACCGTTATGACCAGCAGAGCGCCGGGCGGCGAAGCCTGAAAAATGTCGCCCTTGCCTATCTCATGCAGCTCGATGATCCGGAGGTGATGAATCAGTGCCTGCGCCAGTTCGAGCAGGCCGATAACATGACCGATGTGCTGGCCGCCCTGCAAAGCATTGTGCATAACCCGGATTGCCCGGAAAGAAAGAGTGTGCTCGTTTCTTTTTACGGTCAGTGGCAGAAGGACACCCTGGTGCTGGACAAGTGGTTTTCCCTGCAGGCCACCGCCCCTCTGCCTGAAACCTTGTCCGAGGTCATGTGGCTGATGCGCCATCCCGCCTTTTCCATGAAAAATCCAAACAAGGTGCGTTCGCTCATCGGCGCCTTCTGTTCGGCCAACCAGCTTTGTTTTCATGATAAAAGCGGCGCAGGATACATTTTTCTGACGGACCGGGTGCTGGAGTTAAACAGCGTCAATCCCCAGATCGCCGCCCGGCTGCTGAATCCGCTCAGTCGCTGGCGCCGCTTTGATGAAGCGCGGCAGGGGTTGATGCGGGCCGAGCTCGAGCGCATTCTGGCTGCCGGGAATTTGTCCAAGGATGTGTACGAGGTGGCTGCAAAGAGCCTGCATGCGGCCTGATGATCGACAACAAAGAGGAAAGCATGGATATTTCAAAAACAATAGCAGCAATGAAACGGAACCCTGAATTTGCCGAAAACGTCGGCATGGTTCTGGTCCATAACGGCGTGGTGCGCTCTTGGTCAAGGCGAGACAAACAAACTGTTTCGTATCTTGAGGTGACGCCCGATCAGGAAAAAATTGAGGAGATCAGGCGGGAATTTCTGGGCCGGCAGGGTATATTTGATATCGTCATCGAGGCCGGGTCAGGCCGCTTCCAGCCCGGCGATGATCTGCTTTTCATCGTGGTGGCCGGAGACCTGCGGGAAAACGTCAAGCCGGTGCTGGCCGATCTGCTCGATCGGATCAAGGCGGAGGCTATTTCCAAAAAAGAAGTTGTCTCTGCTTGAAAAAGTGCGGACATTAGGGTAGAAAGGTCCGTTGCCGATTGGCCGGGCGGTTTTTTTCCGCTGACTGCCGAAAGAACGGCTGAGTTTCGATGATAATCAATTTTTTTGTTCTGCTTGGAGTTGAATTATGTATACCGCATCTGATTTACGCAAGGGCCTGAAGGTTGAAATAGACGGTGAACCTTATATCGTCACGGATTTTCAGTTTTCCAAGCCCGGCAAGGGCCAGGCCCTGTATCGCACCCGCCTGAAAAACATGGTCACCGGCAATGCCTTTGAAAAAACCTTCCGTTCCAATGACAAGTTTCAGAAGGCGCCGCTGGAGGAGCGCACCATGCAGTATCTCTATTCCCAGGGTGATGAGTTTCACTTTATGGATAACAAGAGCTATGAACAGCTGGCCATCACCAGGGAGCAGCTGGGAGACAGCATCAATTTCATGATTGACAACATGGACGTCGACATTCTCCTGTTTAAGGAGCGACCCATCGGCGTCACGTTGCCGAACTTCGTCAATCTCAAGGTGGTGCGGGCCGACCCTTGGGCCAAGGGGGACACCAGCGGCACCGACACGAAGCCCGTTACCGTGGAAACGGGCTATACTCTGCAGGTTCCTCCCTTTGTTGAAGAAGGCGATGTGCTGCAGATCGATACCCGCACCGGGGAGTATATCACCAGGGTCAAGGACTAAGCAGCTGTCCGGCGGTGCGCTATCTCGCTGCAAGGGCCGCAATCCTGCGGGCCGTCCGTGCTTTTTTTGTCGAACAGGGGTATCTCGAAGTGGAGACCCCTGTTCGACTTCCCGCAATTATTCCTGAACGTTACATCGAACCTGAAGAGTCATCCGGCTGGTTTCTCCAGACGTCGCCCGAACTCTGCATGAAGCGGCTGCTTGCCGCCGGCCACGGAAAGATTTTCCAGATCTGTAAATGTTTTCGCCGCAGCGAACGCGGCAGCCTGCATCTGCCGGAATTCACCATGCTCGAATGGTACCGCGCAGGCGGTGATTACCGTGATCTGATGGCCGAATGCGCCGCCATGCTTTGTTTTGTTGCCGCTCATCTTGATTTCCCCCTGCCGCCGTCGACTCGTTTGCTCGTCAACGAAAGGGATTGGGAGCATCTGACCGTTGCCCGGGCTTTTGCTCTCCATGCGCCCGTTTCCCTGGAGGAAGCCCTGCGCCGCGATATTTTCGACGAGATTCTGGTCCAGTACATCGAACCTCATCTCGGCAGGGAAAAACCGACCTTTCTCCATGATTATCCGGCCCAACTGGGGGCCCTTGCCTGCCTGAAAAAAGACGACCCATCTCTGGCTGAACGTTTTGAATTGTATATTCATGGTATTGAACTGGCCAACGGCTTTTCCGAGTTGACCGACGCCGTCGAACAGCAGCAGCGCTTTGTCAAGGAGCAAGCTCTTATTGTTCTGCAAGGGCGTCATCCGGGACCGATGCCGGAGAAGTTTCTTGCCGATCTGCCGGCGATTGAATCGGCAGCGGGCATCGCCTTGGGCGTTGACCGCCTGGTCATGCTGCTGTGCGGTGCGACAAGCATTGATGAAGTTGTTTGTTTTTCGCCGGAAACCCTTTAGCGGTGCTGATTGTCCACCCCGTCCCTTCCCCTTGTCTTTTTGCTAATAGTAATTATATTGTAATCAAGCGTTGGTAAGTGAATCATTAAAAATGATGAGCAGGAGGTGGCTTATGCATAGCAATAAGGAATTGTGTGAAAAAATCAGAGAGGTTTTCCCGGAAATCGGGGCGTGCGGCATTGATCTGAATGTCGAATATGATTCTGAAAACAGGGCGTGGCTGGTTGATTTGAAAAAGGAGGATCATCACCTGAAGACGTTTCTGGAAATCCCCGATGCGGAAAAATGCATGGAGGGAAAGCAGTGCATCTCCCTTGGTCTGCAGATTGCCCAGTTACGAAATAATCTTGGTCTTATCCATTAGTTGCCTGGTGTTGCAATAATGTTGTGCAGAGGCAAACGCGTCGTCGTTTGCCTCTTGTTTTTTTGGTTCGGTCACGCCCGGTTTTCCGGCAAGGAAAAAGATGCAGCGGGAAAAAAGTTGACTCGTTTCATGATAACCTGGTTTATTTGCGCTATAATTCCCGGAGAATAAAACAGGCCGTTGGGGAAAAAGATCCGTTTGCCTGGCCGGAACGGCAAAAGACGGCGTGGCGGAAAAAGAAGAAAGAGCCGTCTTGTTGCGGAACGACTCCTGGGTAAATCCATTTGCAGGATGTGAAAATCATGATTGAGTTTGTGCAGCAGTTTCATCCCGTCATGCAGGCGCTGCTGGCGACGCTTTTCACCTGGCTGATGACCGGGGCGGGGGCGGCCCTTGTTTTTGTTGCCAAAAGGGTCAACGCCAAAATGCTGGATTCCATGCTTGGTTTTGCCGCCGGGGTTATGATCGCCGCAAGTTTCTGGTCCCTGCTGGCACCCGGCATCGAAATGGCGGAGAATCTGGGCAACATTGCCTGGCTGACCGCAGCTGTCGGGTTTCTCGGCGGCGGCATTTTCATGCGGCTTATCGACAAGTTCCTCCCCCATCTCCATCCCGGCCTTGCCATGTCGGAAAGTGAAGGCATCAAAACCTCCTGGCAGCGCAGCACCCTGCTGGTGCTGGCCATCACCCTGCACAATATCCCCGAGGGCATGGCAGTGGGCGTTGCATTCGGGGCCGCGGCCGCGGGGCTTCCCTCCGCCACCATCGGCGCGGCCATTGCCCTTGCCATCGGTATCGGCCTGCAGAATTTCCCAGAGGGCGCGGCGGTTTCACTTCCTTTGCGACGGGAGGGGATGGGCCGCTGGAAGAGCTTTCTCATGGGGCAGTATTCCGGCATGGTGGAGCCGGTGGCCGGTGTGCTGGGCGCCTATTTTGTCCTGCAGATGCAGTCCATCCTGCCCTATGCCCTTTGTTTTGCCGCCGGTGCCATGATTTTTGTCGTGGTGGAAGAACTGATCCCCGAATCACAAAGCAATCACAAGAATATTGATATCGTCACCATGGCCACCCTGACCGGCTTCACGGTCATGATGGTGCTTGATGTGGCGCTGGGGTAACCGGCGTTTGTTTGAAAATATCGGAGCCGTTGCCGCCAAATTCGCGAGTTGTCGGGCGGAACGGATTGCGGTAGCGTGAAAATACCCCTCAGCGGCTTTGCGGCAGGGAAAGCCGCGACTGGTCGCGCACGGTTGAGCTCCGGGAAATCGTGCGCGACCAGAGGCGAGAGGCGCGAACCCTTTGCCAAAGGATGATACATGAGAGATCAATATGATAAAAAAGAAGGGTATTGCCGCATGCTGGGGCATGTTCTTCCCTTCCATTATTGCCGAACCATGAATGAAGGACTGCCATGCGGCAAAATCCTTGACTGCTGGTTCGCGAGATTGCCCATCAGGGAATTTGTCGACACGCATTATTCCGATGAAGAGCGGGAGCGTATTTTTCAACCGCCGAAAGCAAAAATGGTGTCTCTCGTCGAGATAATAGAAAATGCGCGAAAACAAGCGGCAAAAGGCGAGCCGGAGAAGTAGCACGACTGCACGGGCTGGTTCTTGGCGCGGAAATTTCCCTGCCGGTTTTTTGTTTGTCAGGGCTGCCCGGTTCTTGCCGTTTCGTCGGCGCTGCCTTTTTTAATGGCGTCCAGTGTTTCTTCCATATTCATCCATTCCTCGACGGAGGAGGCGAAGCCGGGCACATCCCTGAAGGCCTGCAGCCGTTGCAGCAAAAATTTCTTTTCTTCAAAAGAGATCCGTGCTTCGGAGAATTTGAACAAGGAGAAATAAAGAAAATTTCCTTTCTCGTCAAAACGAAAAAAAGGTCCATGTCGTTTGACTGTTGCGGGAAGTTTCGGCAACCGGGAAAAAATCTTTGCCGCCTCCTTGAGGCTGCTTGGGGGAAATGATGCCTTTGCGATCAGAATCATGGTGCTTCTCTTTTTAGCCTGTTAAAAAAAAGACAAAAAGCAGTGATGGACCTGCTTGCATTGCATCGTCTTCCTATTCCACCTGGATAAGCTGGAAGGCCCCGGTCTGGGGGATGCCGCCCTGGGTCTGCCGCGCCCCTTCCACTACCGCCAGCACGTCGCCCTTTGCCAGAAATCCCTTTTGCATTGCTTCCTCCTGGGCCCGCATGACGGTTTGGTCCCGGCTGAGGTTTTCCCTGATAATGATCGGCGAGATGTTTTTGTAGATGCAGGAGTGACGCGCCACATGGACCGAATTCGTCACCAGCAGGGTGGGCTTTGAACGGTTCCATTTGGACAAATGGCGGTAGATTTCTCCTTTCAGGTCAAGCACCATGATAACCGAAGCGTCCCCGAGGCTTGCCGCCGCCACCAGGGCGGGATTGAATCCCTTGTGAGCGCGCAGCAGTTCACACTGTTCCTCGACAGGTTCCGTATACCGCTCCTCTTCGTTGACGATCGACGCCATGGTGCGCACCACGTTTACCGGATCGACGCCAACGGCTGTTTCCCCGGACAGCATCACCGCATCGGTCCCATCCCGCACGGCGACACTGACATCGGTCACTTCCGCCCGGGTGGGACGGTGATTCATGGTCATGCTGTCAAGCATCTGGGTTGCGGTGATCACCGGGATATTGGCCTGCCAGCAGCGTTTGATGATCTCTCGCTGGATTCTGGGAACCCGTGAGGCGGGCAGCTCGACGCCGAGGTCTCCCCTGGCAATCATGATGGCATCGCTGACCGCGATAATCTCCCCGATGTTTTCCACCGCTTCGGGCTTTTCGATCTTGGCAACCACTCGGATCTGTCGTTTGCCCCGGCTGATCAGCTCTTTTACTTCGAGGATCTCCCGGGCGGAACGGACAAAGGAAAGGGCGACAAAATCAACGGAGTGTTCCATGCCCCAGGAAAGATCCCGTTTGTCTTTTTCCGTGACGCTGGGCAAAGACAGGGGGGTGGCGGGCAGGTTGATTCCTTTGCTTGATTTCAGCATACCGCCGACAACCACCCGGCAGACAACCTCGCTTTTTCCTTCCTTTTCAACCGCAAGCTCGATGAGTCCGTCATCGAGCAATATCGGATCACCGGTTCGAAGATCATCAAGAATCTCCGGAACAATGGTGGAAAACCGCTGCGCAGTTCCTTGGACGGCTTCTGCCTGGATAATCACCGTTGATCCGCTTGCCAGTTTGACAGCGCCGTTTTCCATGGGACCGGTCCTTATTTTCGGGCCGCACAGATCCATGAGAACGGCAATGGGGCGCGACCATTCTTCTTCCGCGGCGCGCACCGCAAGCAACCGTCGTTCATGCTCCTCATGGGTGCCGTGGGAGAAGTTGAGGCGGGCAATGTCCATGCCGGCCAGTACCATTCTGCCCAGTGTGTCGGGCGACTCGGACGCCGGACCCAGGGTGCAGACGATGCGGGCCAGCTTGCGCACCTTTTCATTTGAGTGAATTTTCACCCTGTCGAGAAGCTCTTCGAGTTTGGCGGGCTTAACCGGCTTGGGGAGAAAGCCGATTACATTGGCAAAATTGCTCAGCCTTCCCCGTACCATCTTTTCTTCAAGGCTGGAAGAAATGACAATGATCGGACATTGGGGGGCGATAACCAGCATTGCCTCCATGAATTTGAAGCCGTCCCATTTCGGCATGACGACATCGGAAATAACCAGATCGTAATGGCGGAACGTTGCCTTGTGAAATCCCTGCTGGCCGTTTTCAACCGCCTCCACCGTGTGTCCCATCGTGGCGAGTTGGGCCGTCAGCAAGGTGCTGATGACCGGAGAGTCTTCCAGAAGTAATATGTGCATGACCTTATGACCTTATGACCTGTTCGGCATCCGTTAAAAAAAACGTGTTTCCCTACCTGGGATCATACAGGATAAAAGACGTCATGTGAAATGTAAAGAAGGGGCGCACCGACGAATCATCGCAACCGGTGCGGACCCCATTTATTTTTTGACAGGAAACAAGGGGATAAGTACAATCAAGTGCGGAATCAACGTTTTTATCACCCCTATCCCGTATTTTGCGAAAAGGGCTGTTGCGACGAGGGCGCGGCAACCTCTTCCCCTGCGGAACGAAAAGCACTCCTCATCCGGAGCTGGTAATGAAATTAACTCCTGTTGTTTCATGGTGTTGGATCTGTTTGCTGACCGTGCTCACGCTCTCCGCCTGCGGCGTTGAGGAAAAGGCGGTGCCGGTTCTGCGCATCGGTCACAGTCCCCAGGATCATCACGCCCCACTTTATATAGCTGCCGTGAATGGCGATTATTTCAGGGAGCATGGCGGCATCTGGCTGAAAGAAAAGGTCCATCGCCGGGAGTATGAGCTTTTTGACCAGGGCAGGCTGCTGGCAAAAATGGTGATTGATGCAAGTACCGGCGGCGAGGAGATGATTCGGCGGCTTGTCGAGGAACAGTATGATATGACCCTGGGCGGGGTGCCGGCCATGCTGCATTTTATTGATCAGGGAAGTCCCATCAGAATCGTGGCGCCGATCATGGCCGATGGGGCGGGACTCGTGCTTCGTCCGGATATGGAGGTGAGCGACTGGGATGAGTTCGTTGCTTTTGTTCGGAGCAGTGAGGCGCCGGTCAAAATAGGTTACAAAATTGCCGTATCGGTGCAGAGTCTGATCTTGGAGCAGGCCCTGCGGGAAGCGGGACTCGCCTTTACCCATGATGCGGGGGATACCGCGGCCGGGGTGTTGCTGGTGAATCTCTATGGGGAAGAAAATCTGCTGCCCGCCCTGAAAAACGGTCTGGTGGACGGCATTGTTGCCAATCAGCCGTTTCTTGCCCTGGCCGAGGAGCAGGGAATCGGCAAAGTGGCTGCCATGCAGGGTGATCTGCCGCCCATCGGCAAATGGCGGGGCATTCCCTGCTGCGCCCTGGCGGCGGCCGACAGTTATGCCGGCGAGCATCCGCGGGTAGTGGAGGCCATGATTACCCTCATGCTGCGCGCCACTCGGTTTATCAACGATTTTCCGGACAAAAGCGCCGTGCAGATCGCCCGCTGGATTGAAATCGACCCGGGGGTCGAAAAAAAATCCCTGTCCACCATCAGCTATCTCACCGAGTACAATGAGGAATGGGAACAGGGGATCAAATACTGGGTTGAGGCGATGATTGCCGGCGGTATCCTGAACGCGCGGGTGAAGGACGCGTACGACCAGGATCATCTTTCCGGCCTGATTTATGGACCTCTTTCCGAAAAGGCGGGCGACAAGAAGTGAAATTGCGCATAACCATATCCAAAAAAATATTTTTGCTTTTTGCCTCTTTTACGCTGCTGACCGTTGTACTGGCGGCCACGGTTTTCACCGGACTCAATGGTCTGCGCCGGACAGGCCGCGAGATGCGGTTGGTGCAGGATTTTAAACTGCAGATCACCGAACTTTCGTCATTTCAGATCGGCAAGAAAGAGGAGCTCAAATCTCCCGACCGCGCCCGTTTTGAGACGGAATTCTCCAGGGCAGGCGAACTGCTGGAGCAGATGCAAGGCCGGGAAAAGGATGCAAGCCCTTTGTCGAAGAAACAAATCAGTCGCGTCCGGGAACATCTGACTTATTATCGCCGGGCCTTTGAGGAGCTTTTTGAAAAATACAAACAGGACCTCATTCTGCAAGGGAAACAAGAAGAGCTTATCGAAACGTTTTACGGGAGGGTAAACGGGCTGCCCGTTGAGCAGGGGTTTGCATTGTATAAAATAATTCACTCCTTGCCGGTTGTCTTTGAAAACGTCAGCCGACAGCCGGACGGCGTGAATATCGGAGCCTTGAAAACGGCGCGGCGGGATGTGGCCGGGATTACCACAGATCCGGAGATAATGAAGATGTATGACTCCCTGGTCGCCAACATCGAAGCTTTATATCTTAATGTTCTCGGTATCAGGGACAGGGAGGATTTTCTCAGCGATACGGCACGACAATTTTTTGATTTCGCCTCAAAAAGTGTTGCCGATCTCGCGCGTGAAAACGGAAAAAAACAGGAAAAATTGAGACGGAGCATTATCGGGATATGCCTTGCCGCGATTGTGCTTACTTTGATTTTCTGGTGGGAAGTCAGCCGTTATTTCCAGGCCTTTCTGAAACGGCAGAAGTCCGCCATCGAGGCCATTGAAAAGGCGGATTACGACTATGATCTCGGCCCGGATATCCCCCATGACGAGCTAGTACCATGTAACCTTAATTAGTTCGCATT
>AMWB02135099.1_pt1 | contig 28224 bp, 18 predicted proteins | sample 200311 | NCBI WGS metagenome assembly AMWB02 (sample SAMN02737377, study PRJNA173069) | bioreactor metagenome | biome: anode biofilm in microbial fuel cells | place: USA: California | collected 2010-12-16 | reverse complement strand
GACATGAATGCCGGCGGTACTGACAAGCTTACCTGGGACCTTACCGGCGGCAAGGGCGACTGGGCGATGGAGTCATATTTTGTCAGGGGCAACTATACCTTTGATGAACGTTACTCGGTCTCCCTGAGCTACAGGGGTGACGGATCGGCCAACTTCGGACCCAACAAGAAATGGGGTTTCTTCCCCGGGGCATCCGTGGGCTGGACGGTGACCAACGAAAAGTTTGCCGCCAACTGGGCCAATGTGATGAACTACATGAAGATCAGGCTTGGTGCCGGTGCCGTGGGTAACCAGAACCTGCCCGGCGGAGCACCCAACCCGCCATATACATCGAACGTCAACTTCTGGCCCGGTCCTACAGGCTTCGGCCAGGTGGGAACGGCATCGACCAATTTTATTGCAGGTATTGCCAACCCTGACCTTGGATGGGAATCAGTCATCACCTATAACGGAGGTATTGACTTCGGGTTCATCAACGGAAGGATTGACCTGACGGTTGACCTTTATAAGAAGATAACCTCGAACATGCTTCTCTTCAGCACCGGTCCTGCACTGCTGGGTATTGGCGATGCATGGAATGACCTCAAGGCTCCGATAGGCAATGTCGGTCAGATGACAAATACCGGTATTGACCTGAGTCTTGTGACGCGCAACATTGTGAAGCCCAACTTCTCGTGGAACACCTCGGTGATCTTTTCCCACTACAAAAACGTGCTTGACAAGCTGATCAACGAGTCCTCCTCAATTGACGGGAAGCTATACTATGACAACTACCTGGTCACCCATACGGTACCCGGCTATGCAGTGGGCACATTCTGGGGTCTGGAGACTGACGGACTCTTCCGCACCGAGGCAGAGCTGGCAGCATCATACCCGCAGTTTGGTGCGGCAGTGGCTGAGAATGAGACATGGCTCGGTGATGTAAGGTACAAGGATCAGAATGATGACCAGGTAATTGATTCAAAGGACCTGACCTTCATCGGAAGCCCGATACCTGACTTCACCTTCGGCTTCACCAACAACCTCCGATACCGGAATGTGGATCTTTCCATATTCCTGCAGGGAAGCTACGGCGCCGAGGTCTTCAACTTCATGAAGTGGCAGCTGGAGAGGATGAACAACGTCTATTACAACCAGTCGACTGCGGTAATGGACCGCTACACCGCAACCAACAGGGACGGTGCACTTCCCAGGTTCACCAACACCAATACCAACAACACGGCTATGTCAGACCGTTATGTTGAGGACGGCTCTTTTGTCCGCATTCAGAACATAACTCTTGGTTACAGGCTTCCCGGAACGCTGATCAACAGGGTGAAGATGAACAGCCTCAGGTTCTACGTTACGGTTCAGAACCTCTATACTTTCACCAATTATTCAGGTTATGATCCTGAGGTTGGTGCCTACAACAACAGCATCAGGATGATGAACGTTGATGCAGGTCACTATCCCAATCCGCGCACGTATATGGGCGGTGTGAGTGTTGAGTTTTAATGACTAAAATATAAGATCATGAAAAACAGATTTATATACTTTATTGCAATCCTGGCCGCAACACTTGCATCATGCAGCGAGTCGTTCATCGAGCGCCCCTCTCTTTCGGGTCTTACGGTGAGCAACTATTACAACACTGCAGACGAGGTGAGGGCTGCTACGAGCACCATCTATTCAGGACTGGCATGGTCTGGCTACGAGGCACGTGCCCTGGACTGCATAGGCGAGATCCTGTCAGGCAACGAGCACACCTGGAACGGTGATGATACTCCGTTTTCTCAGATGACTGTCTCTGCCACCTCGGTGCGTCTTTCCGACTCATGGAAAGCCTTCTACAAGGTCAACGGGTGGACAAGTGCACTGATTGCCACTTTTGAGCAGAAGAAGGCTGACGGCGGTGACGCCTCCATTCTTGATCCGGCAATTGCCGAGTGTCATTTCCTGAGGGGAACGGTCTATTTCTATATTGCACGCATATGGGGTCATGCCCCCATCGTAACTGACCCGGGTGCAATAGCGCTCACGGGCGACTTCAACATCCCCCGTTATTTCCAGGAGGATGTTCTCCGCTTCGCCCTTGAGGAGCTTCAGCTTGCAGAAGCAGGGCTCCCCGAGACTGATGTTCCCGGCAGGGTGACCAAATACTCCGCAAAAGGAATGATGGCCAAGCTCTATCTCTATCAGAAGGACTATGCCAATGCGAAGGCCAAGGCGTGGGAGGTGATAGAGTCAGAGCAGTATGATCTTTTCCCCGATTACCGTGCAATGTTCAACTCGAGTGCAAACAACAACAATATCGAAACTCTGTTTGCGGTTCAGCATCAGGCTACAATGAACCCCTGGGGCTCGGGCAACCAGCTTAATCCTGACCGCGGACCCTTGAGCCTGCAGACAGATGAGGTTCAGATGTGGGAGCTTTACAGGCCTTCACTTGATCTCAGGGCTGCATATGAGCCCAATGACAAGAGGCGTGCAGGCTCCATCATGGAACACGGATGGACCATGCCATCATGGAAGCCTCAGAAGCTGCCACAGGCTGACGGCTCCTTCGCAGCCAATGATGCAGCCTACAACGAGTTCATGAAGAACGGTTTCAGGTATGATACAATTCAGCCGACCAACCAGGGAGGCTCTCTCAACGGCACCAGGTCAACGATAGCCAAGTACGTTGTCGGCCCGGGTCAGAAGTACGGCGGTGAGCAGGTCATCGGCATGAACACAGGAATCAATTTCATGATGCTTCGCTATGCGGATATCCTTCTGATCTATGCCGAAGCCACACTGGGTGACAATGCGACAACCGCCGATGCAACGGCTCTCGATGCCTTCAACAAGGTGCGTCTGCGGGCCGGACTGCCGACAAAAAGTGTCCTCACGATTGATGACATCATGAAGGAGCGCAGGGTAGAATTTGCCTTTGAAGGCGATTACTGGTTTGATATAACCCGCCAGGGCTTCGCCAGGGCAAAGCAGATCATAGAGGCTCAGAACAGGGGAACAATACCCGGCAATCTGGTACGTGTGACCGATTTTACCGAGGACAAGATGTTCCTCCCGATACCTGCTTCAGAGGTGCTTCAGGACCCCAGGCTTGATGATGATCCGGAACCCTATTACACCAAATAGATGATACCTGATATGAACCCCGCACGTTTCAAGGAAATTCCTGGCAATAAAAAAGTCAGTATGACGTGCGGGCTCCATGTGACCATAGAAATAAATATTATCAACACATGAAAAAGATAATCAATAATATATTACCGGCATTCCTGCTTCTGCTTGTAACGGGAGCCGCAGGAATGGTGTTCCAGGCATGCGAAGGCAATGAGGAAGAGATGCTTATGCCTGAGATCTTCTACATCCGCAAGACAGATCCCGCCAAGTCCGATTCGCTGGTGGCACATGCCTTCATGGGAGACAATATCGCCATCATAGGAAAGAACCTGGAGAATGTTGATGAGATTTGGTTCAATGACCAGAGAGCTGCCCTGAATCCCAACCTGGTGACCCCGGCATCCATCCTGGTTTCAGTGCCGGAAGTGATCCCGGCCACGGTTACCAACTACATATACCTTATCAACATGAACAAGAAGGATACTCTTAAGTATACTTTCGGGGTAGACGTCCCTGCTCCTCTGGTTGACAGGATGGTATGCGAGTATGTGGCTGACGGTGAAACGGCTGTCATCAAGGGAAATTATTTCGTTGATGACCCGGCTTTGCCACTGACTGTACTCTTCCCCGGAAACGTACCTGGAACAATAGTGAGTTCATCCATCGATGAGATCCGTGTAACGGTTCCTGCAGGTGTAGGCCCGGGCCAGATACAGGTCAGGTCACTCTATGGCTCAACCCGTTCGCGCTTCTTCTTCCGCGATGACAGGAACATCATTCTTAACTTTGATGACCTGACAGCCGCCGGCGGTTGGCGTTCGGGAGTAACCGGCAACTCAAATCCTGCCGGTATTTCCGGTAACTACGTACGATTCTCCGGCACAATGCCCGCCAAAGCCGGCAGCGTCTGGAACGAGGACGGCCTCAGCTTCAACCTTTGGCCCCAGGCCAACGGCAGGCCTGATGTACCCGTTTACACCGGCGAGCTGAAAGACGGCGAGATCAAGTTTGAGATCAACGTGGTTGAACCATGGGAGTCAGGTGCACTGCAGATGATCTTTACTCCTTACTCCATCACGGGATCAAACAGCTACATTGCTGACGGCTCTTATCCAAGGGGTGTATGGAATCCATGGAAGGCGACAGGTACATATAAGACTGATGGCTGGGTAACAGTTTCATACCCTCTGTCGGAGTTCAACTACAGCCCTGACGGTTCGGCAAGTGCCAACAAACTGACCCTTGACATGATTCGCGGGCTTACATTCTACGTATGGCACGGCGGCGTGGCAGGCAAGGACTGCAACCCGCACATATGCATAGACAACATACGCGTTGTACCGAAGTAATATAAACTGAAAAACGAATTGCAATGCATAAAATTCAGATAAAATTCCGCACCTGGGCCCTGTTCATCGCGACACTCTGCGTGGTCAGCGCCGGTCTCCTTGTCACCTCATGCGAGGGCAAGGAAGAGGAAGATACCAAGGTGGTTCTCTACAGCTTCGGACCTATGCCTATAGCCAGGGGAGCCGAACTGAAATTCATCGGGGTGAACCTTGACAAAGTGACAGCCGTAGTGCTGCCTGACGACATCACCATCACTACATTCACCAAAAAGGAATCTGGTCTGCTCACCCTGACTGTTCCTCAGGAGGCAATGCCGGGTTACGTAACCCTGAAGACGCCTGACGGCAATATCACCACAAAGACCACTATAGGTTATTCAGAACCCATCTCAATTGCAAGTTTCACCCCTGCTACTGTCAAGGCAGGAGACGAACTGACAATTGCCGGGGACTACCTCAACCTGGTAGGAGAGGTTATACTTACTGACCGTGTTACTGTGAACGAGGATGACTTCACCAGTCATACACGCACCGAGATAAAACTGGTGGTGCCGGCTGAGGCTCAGACAGGCAAGATAGCAGTTTCCAACGGAGAGGAGGAGCCTATCATAGTATACTCGGCTGCCACCCTCAACGTGACGCTGCCTGCTTTCACCTCGGTGACCCCGAACCCCGTCAAGGCCGGTACCAGTCTGACAATTGCCGGTACAAATCTTGACCTGGTACTTTCCGTCAAGCTTGGCGGCGGCAAGGTGATTGAGGCCGCAGACTTCGAATCACACACTGCCACACAGATTGTCATTTCGGTGCCTGAAGACACCAAAGACGGTAAGGTGATCATGGTTCCTGCATCAGGTGTCGAGGTATCTACTACAGTTGACCTTGTCATGGTTATTCCAACAGTTGCTGTCACTCCCGTTACACTTAAAAACGGACAGGATATAACGGTTACAGGAACCGACCTTGACCTGATTTCCCGTGTCATCTTCGGCGGGAACAAGCAGGGAACAATCAAGGCCGGCGGCACCGCCACCCAGATCCTGGTGACTGTTCCTGATGACGCCGTTGACGGCGTTGTGAGCTTTTTCACAAAGGCAGACAAGGAGATTACCGGACCCAATCTGACGATGATCGTTCCGGTCTTCTCATCATTCAGTCCCACATCGGCCAAAGCCAATACAAACATTACCATTTCAGGCTCTGACCTTGACCTTGTTACGAAAGTCATCTTCGCCGGAGACATTGAGGGAACAATAGGTGCAAGGACTGCCACCTCACTTGCAGTAACAGTTCCCGTCGGAGCCAAGACCGGCAAGATTACAATTGTATCCAAAAACGGGACACAGGTTGTCTCCGCCATAGATCTGACACTGCTGGCAAACCTGCCGACATTCGGTTCCTATACGGAGTTCCGTGGTGAACCCGGAAAGATACTGACCATCAACGGCACAAACATGCTGCTGGTAAAGGAGCTGATATTCCCCGGAAATGTCACGGCAACAGCCTACGGCGTCAAAACTGACACGAAGATCGAGGTTTACGTTCCGATGAATGTCACACGCGGATACGGTACAATCGGAATCCTCACCTACGAAGGAGAACAGGGGATCTTCCCGCAGATATTCTTCGGTGGTACTGACCCTGTTGTTGATCCTGCCCTGATGATCAACGACTTCGAAGTTGGACTTGGTGGTCATGATCTCAGCTGGGATAACTGGGGCAGTGCTGTCGAACTTGGCAGCGACCCTTCAATTGCAATATCAGGCAATTACATGCATGGTGTTCTGCCCGCACTAAACGGATGGACCTGGATATGGGGATGCAATCACCCTCAGTTGCCCAAACCGTCAGTAACGAAGGCTGACCACTACCTTAAGATGGATGTAAATATTACCAGGCCTTTCGCTGCCGGGACGGGTTCGTTTACCATGAAACTTGCCGGGACGGATTTCGATATAGGCCATCTTGGTATTCAGAATGGAGACGGCAGCTGGTCAACCCCGGGCTGGATAACAATCACCTTTGACCTTGCCACCTACACTGCACTGCCGGCAGTGATTCCTGCCAGCGGCGACTGGGGGATGACCCTCTGGACCGGAGTGAATATGGACCTTACAGGCCTGTACATTGATAATATCAGGTTTGAACATAAATAGTGGTGATTGATTAGGTCAGCCATTTAATCCGAAACAAAGGGTATCTCAGATTTTATCACTAAATTGAGATACCCTTTGTATTTAATATCAGAGTCAACAACCCTGTCATATGAAATTGTTTTTCAGAGTGCTCACGATATTGCTGTTGTCCGGAAGCCTCACTGCTGCAGCGCAGAGTACAAAATACGAGGCTGAAAACGGCACCATGACCACGGCTCTTTCCGTGCAGACATCCGTGGCCGGTTTTTCAGGAACGGGATATGTCGGTATTTTTCAGAATGACGGAGACGCGGTATCTTTATCATTCCCCCTGGCGCAGGGCGGATGGTACCGGCTCTGGATCGGATATGCCGCACCCTACGGCGACAAGAAGAACATCCTCGGGATCAACGGCAGCACCGCAGAGGTCTCATTTCCCGCTTCAGCCGCCTTCACCGAGGTTTCATTCGGCAAGATATGGCTGAAGGAGGGAAGTAACACTCTCTCAATGACTGAGAGCTGGGGCTGGTTCCTGCTCGACTACTTCCGGATTGAACCGGACAGTGACCCGGAGGTGACAGTGCAACTGCCCTATAATCTGTCAACACCGTCACCTCACAGTGAGACGAGAAGGCTCTGGAGCTACCTTATGGACAGTTTCACTCACAAGATACACTCAGGCGCCATGAGCCTCAATGCGAAGGAGGAGGCGGAATGGCTTTTTTTACAGACCGGCCGCTACCCGGCTCTCATAGGCCTCGACTTCATGAATCACACCCGCAACTACAGCTGGTATGACAAATCAATCGTTGTCAATGAAGCCCGGAACTGGTATAACAGCAACGGACTGGCGGCCATCTGTTGGCATTGGCGCGATCCGTCCCGCGCAACGGAGGAGTTCTACACCACCGGCACCTCATTTGACATAGCTAAGATCACAGAGACAACCTCGGCCGAATATCAGGCAATGCTCAGTGATATCGACATCATTGCAGTATACCTTAAACAACTTAACAACGACAAAATTCCCGTCCTGTTCAGACCTCTGCATGAGGCCTCCGGTGGCTGGTTCTGGTGGGGTGCAAAGGGTCCTGAACCCTGCAAAGCCCTCTGGCGTCTGATGCATGACCGTCTGGTGATGCACCACGGACTGAAGAACCTCATCTGGGTGTGGACCACCGATGCAGCAGCCAATAATCTGGAATGGTATCCGGGCGATGAGTATGTTGACATACTCGGCGCCGATATTTACGCAGCTGACGGAGACTTCAGCTCGCAGGTGCTTACATACAATGCAATTAAAGAGAAGTTCGGGGGCAGAAAGCTTATCACCCTCAGCGAGAACGGTCCGGTTCCTGATCCTGACAACCTTGTTGCTGACAGAGCCTACTGGTCATGGTTCATGCCCTGGTACGGCTCATTCATCCGCGACGGTATAATGAACCCTTTAAGCCACTGGCAGAAGGTGATGGCACATGACTATGTAGTGACTCTTGACGAGATGCCGGACCTGAAAAATTATCCCCTGAGCGATGAGCCTGACTACAGCGCTTATCCCCAGGGCTTCTTCATGGCCGGCTGGAAGCCCCGTGCTGCCGTTGTGCCTGACTATTCTGATGTTCCGGCAGTGACCGATCCGGTTACTGTTGCCATTACAGTTGACTTTGCTGACACCCTTACAAAAGTGTCACCCTACCTGTTTGGTGACAATGCCAACCTCTGGACTGGGCCGATGTCAGACAATGCCACCCTGATGAAGAACATTACCAACCGGGATCAGGGAGTGATGCGAGGTCCCGGCGGCAGCACCTCCGATGCCTTTTTCTGGAACAGGGGTGTCAACCAGCGGCCCCCGGATGTGCCGGCTGTCCTCCTCAATGACCCCTCAAACACCACCTGGCCGTGGTACGGGCAGCGGGCAGAGAACTGGACAATGCATGTCGACTCATTCTACAGCATACTCAGCAAGGCAGGCATTACAGGGATGATAACTGTAAACTACGGTTATGCCAGGTATGGCACAAGTGACAATCCCGTGGCACAGGCAGCCCATCTGGCTGCTGACTGGGTACGGTATGACAACGGCAGGACGAAGTTCTGGGAGATAGGCAACGAGGTCTTCGGAAGCTGGGAGGCCGGATATCGTATTGACCGAAGTCTCAATAAGGACGGACAACCTGAATATATTACCCCTGACCTGTACGGCAGGCACTGCAGGGTCTTTATAGACTCGATGAAGGCAGCGGCGGCCGAGACAGGCAAAGAGATAAAAATCGGTGTTGTAATGGTGGAGGCTGCCTCCACAAACAACTCGTGGAACGCGGGTGTGGCGGCACAGGTTGGCGATATCGCAGACTTCTACGTGGTTCACAGCTACTATACGCCCTATAACACAAACTCGGATGTGGCAACAGTGCTGAGTTCTTACAACAAGACTGAAGGATACAAGAATTATGTCTGGGCAACCGTTGAAGACGCCGGAATGCCGAAGCTGCCGGTGGCTATGACTGAGTACAACATCTTTGCCACAGGCTCCAACCAGGCTGTCTCGCACGCCAACGGCATGCAGGCTGTCCTGGCAACCGGTGAGATGATCAGATCAGGTTTCGGGGCAGCCTGCCGCTGGGACCTCGCCAACGGCTGGGATAACGGCAATGATCACGGGATGTTCGCATATAACGAACCGTTCATCCCGAATTACACTCCTCATCCGGCATTCTATCATCTATACTATATGCGCAGACATACGGGAGACGTGCTGCTGAACTCGACTGTCACCGGCGCCCAGGGGGTGGTGATCACTCCCACTGCTTTCAGCTCCGGCCACATCGGCGCATCAATGGTGAACACAACAAAAGTACGCAAGGTTGTACGGCTTAACCTGAAGGATTACGGCGTGGGTGAGAAATTCTATACCTATACCCTGACAGGCACTGAGGGAGTGGACTTCTCAAGAAAGGTTTTCGTCAACGGAACAAGCAACAACCTCGAGGCAGGCGGGCCGGACAACTATGAGACGTTAAAGGCAAATGCCACAGGCACAGGTGAAGAGATAAGGATTATCCTTCCACCGCTCTCGGCTGTCTGCGTGCTTGTTGAACCAGGGACAAAGACACTTGCCATCAACAACGAAGTGACTGCTGTTCACGCGGTCAGGGCTGACGATGACCTGGTTATCCGGCCCAACCCGTCAACCGGCACCATCACTGTTGAAAATCTTCCCTCACATGTTAACCGCCTGGAGATAACCGACATTCGCGGAAGCATACAGTTAAACAAGAAGGTTATGAATGACGGCCCGGACCTCACACTTGACACCGGACTGGCTCCGGGATTGTATTTCATCAGTTTTTACGGAGACAGTTATTCTGTGACGGAAAAAATAATAATCAAATAACAGCAACGATATGAAACATGCACGGGTATTATCAGCGCTGACCTTTTCGGCTGCAATCATGACGCTCCTGCTGCTGGGATCGTGCTCAGGCGAACCCTGCCAGCGCAATGACAACGGCATCACGGTGAGGCTTAACGGCAAATCGGACTTTCCGGGCCACGCCGTCCGGCTTCAGGTAATCAACGACCGCATAATCAGGGTATCCGCAGTGCCGTCGGGGGAGTTTCCGGAGAGTGTCAGCCTGATGACAATCCCTCAGCCTGACACTGATACAGAGTTTACAATTGAAAAGGGTGAGGGACAAATCACGCTGGGCACCTCCTCACTTACCGCCGAGGTGTCTCTTAAGACCGGGGAGGTGAGGTTCACTGACCGTGTCGGCAATCTCATTCTTTCAGAGCAGGAGGGAGGAGGAAGGAGCTTCATGCCGGTCATGGCAATGAACGAGGAAGGCTACACCGTCAGGCAGCAGTTTGAGTCGTCACCTGACGAGGCCATATACGGCCTTGGCGCTAACCAAACCTCCTTCATGAACCTGAAGGGGAAGGATGCAGACCTGTTCCAGTATAATACACTGGCAGTAGTGCCATTTATTCTCTCCAACCACAACTATGGCATCCTGTGGGACAACAACTCCAGGACCAGGTACGGAGACATACGTGAATGGAACGAGCTGTCGGCCATGAAGTTATATGACAGTGAAGGTACTGAGGGAGGACTGACAGCAGTGTACGCCGACAGGAAGACCGGTAAGAACATCTTTCTCACCCGCACTGAAAAGGATATAAGCTACCAGTTTATTCCCGACCTTGTCAAATTCCCTCAGGGCTTCAACCTGGGTGACGGGATGGTCACCTGGGAAGGAGAGTTTGAATCTGACACCTCCGGGATGCATAAGTTCATGTTCAACTCGGCAGGCTATGCAAAGCTCTGGATTGACGGCAAGCTTCTGATTGACCGCTGGCGCCAGTGCTGGAACGCCTCCACCAACTATTTCACCCTGAATCTTGAGCAGGGCAGGCGGTACCCGGTGAAGATCGAATGGATCCCAGACGGAGGAGAATCGTTCATCGCTTTCAGGTATCTTACCCCGGCCAATGAGGAGGAGCAGCAGCGCATCTCGTTCTGGTCGGAGGTGGCAGACCAGATCGATTACTACTTCATCAGCGGCGAGAGCATGGATGAGGTTATCAGCGGTTACCGCACTGTTACAGGCAAGGCACCGGTGATGCCGAAATGGGCCATGGGATTCTGGCAGAGCCGCCAGCGTTACACCAACCAGGAAGAGCTCCTCGGTGTGGTCAGGGAGTACAGGAAGAGGGAGATACCTTTTGACAATATTGTGCTCGACTGGCAGTACTGGCCCATTGACAGGTGGGGCGACCACCAGTTTGACCCTGCCCGTTTTCCCGATCCTGACGGGATGATCAGCACCCTGCACAACGAGCTGAATGCCAATATCATGATCTCCGTATGGCCCAAGTACTACGTAGGTACGGAAAACTACGATGCCATGAAGAGCAAGGGTTATCTCTACATGCGTAACGTGGAGAAGGAACGCAAGGACTGGATCGGTTATCTGTCCACATTCTACGATGCCTTCAATGCAGATGCACGCGAAGCCTTCTGGGACCAGATCAACGGCGCGCTCTACAGCAAGGGTATCGATGCGTGGTGGCTTGACGCCACAGAGCCTGACATGCACTCCAACATGCCAATGGATGAGCGAAAGGCAATGATGAATCCCACAGCCCTCGGCTCGGCTGACAGGTACTTCAATGCCTATGCCCTGGTACAGGCACAGGGTGTCTTTGAAGGCCAGCGGGCCACCGATCCGGAAAACAGGGTTTTCATTCTTACCCGCTCAGCCTTCGCCGGGCTCCAGCGCTACTCAGCTGCAAACTGGAGCGGTGACATTGCCGCAAGGTGGCACGATATGGCAGCTCAGATACCGTGCGGCCTCAACTTCTCAATGTCAGGCATCCCCTGGTGGACAATGGATATCGGCGGATTCTCGGTTGAGAGCCGTTATCACAACCCCTCTCCGGCTGACCTCGGGGAGTGGCGTGAGCTGATGACGCGCTGGCACCAGTACGGCGCATTCGTTCCTCTGTTCAGGTCACACGGAGAGTTCCCGTTCAGGGAGATCTACAACACCGCCCCTGCAAACCACCCGGCATATAAAACGATGGTCCAATACAACCAGTTGAGATACAGGCTTATGCCTTATATCTATTCCCTCGCGGGGCATGCCTGGCTGAATGATTATACAATAATGAGGGGGCTGACGATGGATTTCAGCGGTGACACTGCCGTTTTCGACATAGCCGATCAGTATATGTTCGGGCCATCCCTGATGGTAAACCCCGTAACGGAATACAGGGCCAGGTCACGCAACGTCTATTTTCCGGCAGCATACGGCTGGTATGACATGCGATCCGGGAAGCACTTCACAGGCGGCATTGTAGCAGAGGTTGAGGCTCCCTATGACTATATGCCCGTATTTGTCAGGGAGGGTTCGGTTATACCGTTCGGCCCTGATATTCAGTATACCTCTGAGAAGAAGGCTGATCCGCTCATTCTGTGGGTTTACACGGGTGCTGACGGCAGCTTCACACTCTATGAGGATGAGGGCGAAAACTACAACTATGAAGAGGGAGCTTATTCCCTTATTACGTTCAGCTGGAGCGAGAATGACCAGACTCTGACTATCGGAGCCAGGGATGGCGAGTTCCCCGGGATGCTGCGGGAGCGCACAATCAATGTGGTAAAAGTATCAATGAAGAAACCCGTGAAGCTTGACTTTGAAAGAACGCCGGATAAATCTGTTACCTATACCGGGGCGGAGATAAAGCTGCAGTTTTAGAAATAGTTTTGGGGTCAGATTAAGTTAACAGTGAAACAAATAATGTTCTGATGATTATGAAGAGAGTGATTTTTGTTGCGATGGCAGTACTGGTTCTTGCCGGTACCGCAGTCTCACAGAGCATCGTACCAGCCGAGTGGAAGTTCCTGCAAGGCGACAAGCAGGAGTACATCGACTCGGCATTGAACGATTATTGGTGGAAAGATATCTCTCCGCTGACCGTCTGGGAGAGACAGGGCTTTCAGGGTTATGACGGTTTCGCCTGGTACAGGGTGAAAGTGGTCGTCCCTGCAAAGATGAAAAAGATTGCGTACAAGTATGGCGGCCTGATGCTTAACCTCGGAAAGATAGATGATGCCGACGAGACCTGGTTTAACGGGCACAAGGTAGGTGCAACCGGAGTGATGCCGCCTGATTATGCAGGGGCCTATGACGTGCAGCGCACATACCTGATACCCCCTGAGTATGTTCAGTGGGGAAAGAAGAACACAATTGCGGTACGTGTTTTTGATGCAGGTGGCGATGGCGGTATATATGCCGGTCCGGCCGAACTGACAAACAGGGGTAACCCTGACCTGCTCACTTTGGGCACTGCCTTCACGGAACAGGATATGATCATCAAAGGATCACCCGATCTGGAGATCCCCGTAACTCTGAAAAATGAGTTTAAGAAGAAATACCGTGGCGCGATCACTCTGAAGATCATGACCGACTTTGGTGAGGAATTCCATAAAGACTACCGTGAAGTGGCAGTGAAGAAGATGAGTACCGGTCGCTTTGTTTTCAGGGTCGGGAACCTTAAGCCGGGCTTTTACAAGGCTACCCTCTCCCTGGAAAGCAAGATGGGGAACAAGAAACACAGTTTCAATTTCGGCTATGAGCCGGAAAAGATTGTCTCTCCGGCCGATCCTCAACCCGATTTCGCGGAGTTCTGGCAGAGGGCAAAAGCTGAACTGGCAACCGTTGATCCGCAATATAAGCTGATACGCATCGACAGCCTCTGCACGGAACAGCACAACGTATACCTGGTGGAGATGAGGTCACTCGGCAATGCACTCATCAGAGGCTGGTACAGGGTACCGGTTAAACCGGGCCGTTATCCGGCAATTATGCAGGTGCAGGGATACAGCTCCGTAATGGTCCCGTCCTACGTCAATTACGGTGATGATATAATCGGATTCGGATTGAATATCAGGGGTCACGGCAACAGCAGGGACGATGTCAACCCCGGCTTCCCCGGATATATACTCACTAACCTGGAGGACAAGGAGAAGTATATCTATCGCGGAGCCTATATGGATTGTGTCAGGGCTGTTGACTTCCTCTGCTCGAGGCCCGAGGTTGATGCTTCCCGCATCGCCGTGGAGGGAGCCAGCCAGGGTGGCGCCCTCACCTTCGCGACAGCAGCGCTGAACAATGACAGAATAGCAGTATGTGCACCGCAGGTGCCATTCCTCTCGGACTTCAGGGATTACTTTAAGGTTGCTGTATGGCCTGGCAATGAGTTTGTCGAACTGATTGACCGGAAGAAAATGCTCACCTGGGATGAGGCCTTTTACACCCTGAGCTACTTCGACATAAAGAATCTGGCACCGATGATAAAAGCGCCAATGCTGATGGGTGTCGGGCTGATGGATGAGGTTTGCCCGCCGCACATCAACTTTGCTGCATATAACCTGGTAACTTCTGAAAAGAGGTATATCGTCTATCCTTATGCGGGCCACGGACTCCCGGGCCATTTCTACGAGGCCAAGTTGGAGTGGATAAGGACAAAACTGGGATTGAAATAACTAAACCAATCTGTTATGGAGGGAAGAAAAAGATTGTCAGGATTGCTGGCCGCAGTCGTTGTTTTTGTTTTGCTGCAGGGATGCTCGCAGCCTGAGCCGCGCACACATGTCAGCTTTAACGACGGATGGAAGTTTGCCCTTGCTGCCGGCAATGACTTATGGCAGCCCGGGTTTAATGACAGCGGCTGGAGGGAGCTTGATCTGCCGCACGACTGGAGCATCGAGGGCGAGTTCAGTGAAAAACATCCGGCATCTCCCGGCGGAGGTGCGCTGCCCGGCGGCATCGGCTGGTACCGTAAGACCTTCAGGGTAAGCAGTGACGACAGGGAGAAGCTGACATATGTCTGCTTCGATGGTGTCTACCGCAACAGTGAGGTATGGATCAACGGCAACTATCTTGGCAAAAGACCTTATGGTTACAGCTCTTTCAGGTATGACCTGACCCCATACCTGAAATACGGTGAGGAGGATAACCTTCTCGCTGTAAAGGTCGATAACTCGCTGCAGCCCAACTCCAGGTGGTATTCCGGGTCCGGAATTTACCGCAATGTCTGGCTTACGACTACGGGAAAAATAGCAGTTGACCAATGGGGAACCTTCGTCACCACTCCCGAGGTGACGCCTGAGTCAGCCCTCCTGAGGGTGACTACCCGGGTAAGCAACAGCACAGGGTCAAGGGCTGGTATCAGGCTCGAGACAACGGTTTATGATTCGGACAACAAGAAAGTGGCAAGTGCGAAAACTGACCAGTTGGAGCTAAGTGCCGCCGGCACCACGGTTACCCAGGAGCTGACGGTCAGGCGTCCCCGCCTCTGGTCGTTGGGAAACACTAATCTTTACAAAGTTGTAACCATTATAAGGTCAGGTCAGCTGCTGGCCGACAGGTATGAGACTGTGACAGGTATCAGATCGTTTGAGTTTGATGCTGAGAGAGGTTTTATCCTTAACGGTGAGCCTGTTACAATACGCGGTGTATGCAACCACCACGACCTGGGCTGTCTGGGTGCTGCCGTCAACACCCGCGCTATCGAGAGGCAGCTGGAGATACTGAAGGAGATGGGGTGCAACGGTATTCGTACATCCCATAACCCGCCTGCACCGGAACTGCTCGACCTGTGTGACAGGATGGGCTTCATCGTCATGGATGAGGCTTTCGATATGTGGAAGGTGAAGAAGACTGATTTTGACTATGGTCTCGACTTTGACGAGTGGCACAGGAGGGACCTGGAGGCTATGGTGCTTCGCGATCGCAACCATCCGTCTGTCTTCGTCTGGAGTATCGGCAATGAGGTGATGGAGCAGTGGGAGAGGGACGGCAGCGGAGAAGCCATTGCCACCGAACTGGCAGCCATTGTCCGGTCACTGGATGACACCAGGCCGGTTACGGCTGCATGCAATGACCCTTCACCGCATAACCCGGTCATCGCCTCGGGTGCCCTTGACCTCATCGGTTTCAACTACCGCGACACAATCTGGACCCGGTTCCCGCAGACATTCCCCGGTGGAAAATTCATAGGTACGGAAACGACATCAGCCCTGGCCACACGCGGCAGTTACGACCTGCCCTCTGATGTCGTACGGCGCTGGCCGGCAAGGTGGGACCAACCCTTCAGGGACGGCAATCCTGACCTGACATGCTCGGCATACGACAACTGCTCTGCGCCGTGGGGCACAACACACCGCGACAGCTGGAGGCTGATTGAGGACAACGCTTTCCTCACGGGGATGTATATCTGGACCGGCTTTGACTACCTTGGAGAGCCAACTCCTTACTGGTGGCCGGCACGGAGCTCATATTTCGGCATTATTGACCTTGCAGGATTCCCGAAGGATGTCTATTGGTTCTATCAGAGTGAATGGACAGATAAGGATGTGCTTCATATCTTCCCTCACTGGAACTGGAACCCCGGCCAGACTGTCGATGTCTGGGCATTCACCAATTGCGATGAGGTTGAGCTCTTCCTCAACGGTGTCTCACTTGGAAAGCAAAGCAAGGGCGAGAATGACTTTAACCTCGTATGGAAGGTGCCTTATGAAGAGGGCACCCTGCTGGGTGTCGGTTACAGGAGCGGAGCTGAGATCATGAGGCGTACGGTCAGCACGGCAGGTGAACCGGCAGCGTTGGTTCTCTCGCCGGACAGGAGTGAGATCAATGCTGACGGATCAGATCTCTCGTTCATCACGGTGACGGTGGTAGACCGGAATAACAATCTGGTGCCGCATGCCGGGAACATGATTAACTTCTCCCTGGAGGGGCCGGGTATTATTGCCGGCGTTGACAACGGCAGCCAGACGAGCATGGAACCCTTTAAGGCCGATTACAGGAAAGCCTATAACGGCAAGTGCCTCATGGTGCTGAAGGCAGGACGTGAAAAGGGTGAGATAAGGATTACCGCCTCATCTGAAGGGCTGCCGGATGCCACATGCACTGTGAAGGCCAGATAAAGATGCAGTCTCGGTATGGGCGCGCGGGATATAAAATCCTGAACATGGGGATCCTCAGATGAACACCCTCGTGCCCTGGTCATAGCTTTCCCGGAGTTCCCGCGGGGTGCAGCCCTTCTTTCTCCTGAAAATACGGTTGAAGTTGGAAATATTGTTGAAACCGCATGAGTAGGCGATCTCGGCAATCGTTTTGGTGGTTGAGATAAGCATCCGCGAGGCATGTCCCAGGCGTACCTCCGTCACGCAGTCGATGAAGGTCATCCCTGTCCTGAGCTTGAAGAACCTGCTGAAAGCCGACTCCGTCATGCTGGCAATCCTTGCAGCTTCCCCGAGGGTGATCTGCTTGTCAAAGGAGGTATGAATGAACTCCATCACCTTCTCGATACGCCTGCTGTTATAGGAGAAAACCTCGGCATCGCTGAATCCGGAGTCCGAAAGTACCCTGTAGTCGCGCGAGATTGAAAGGTCATGCAGGATGCTCATCAGCTCCAGCACCGAATCAAACCCCTGTTTCTTTCCAAGGCTGACGATGCGTGGCTCAAGCCGGGCAGTTGTCTCATGGGAGAAGAGTATTCCACGCAGCGACCTGTGCAGCATGTTACGGATAAAGTTCAGCTGGTTCTTCTGAAGAAACTTCTCATCGAAAAAATCCTTGTGGAACTGGATGGTGACCTCCTCCACCTGGTTGGGGCTGAATCCCGTGCCAAACCACCCGTGAGGCAGCCCGGGCCCCACGAGAGCCAGCTCCATGTCGCCAATCTCCTCAACATGATCACCTATGATCCGCTTCGCTCCCTTCGCATTGCGGATGAAATTGAGCTCTATCTCGTCATGATAATGAAGCGGAAAATCAAACTCCGATTTAGCCCTGTAGAAGTAGGTGAAGCAGTCAGACTGTGTCAGAGGTGTTATCTCCCTCAGTATATTTTCATTCATGGACCGGGTGATTTTGTGTCAGGGAATCAAAGATATGAAATTATGGTCAAAATCATACACTCCTTAATTTGACTTGACGGTTCAGTTAACCATCAAAAAAACAGCATGATGTGTAAATGTTGTTGTTTGCTGGCGGGCTGCAGCAGTATCAGAATGATAAAAATGTACTGGTTGCAGGGGTGGATTTTGCTACCCGGCGGGCGATCAGGGCATTATAGTATCATTATTTAAAAGAATGGTATTACATGTCAGCGGGGTTGATTGATTAATTTTGATTAAGATCGTACGGAACCGCATGATAAGACAAGTTATTCCGGGGCTGTTGCTGATGCTGGCCCTTGCAGGCTGCGGAGGCAGTCAGAAATATGATTATGTAACCGTTGAAGACGGTATTTTCCGCCTTGCCGGCGAGCCATATTACTTCATTGGTGTCAATTATTGGTACGGGGCTATTCTCGGCACTGAAGGCAGGTATGGCGACAGGGAGAGGCTGCTCAGGGAACTTGATCACATGAAGAGCATCGGCATCACTAATCTGAGGGTGATGGTGGGCCCGGAGGGACCTGACAATGAGCCGTTTCGGGTTACACCTGCCCTGCAGGTCGCTCCCGGCGAGTACAGCGATGAGATGCTTGACGGACTCGATTTCCTGCTTTCCGAGATGGGAAAGCGCGGGCAGCACGCCATCCTCTTCCTCAACAATGCGTGGGACTGGAGCGGTGGTTTTTCGCAGTACCTCAGCTGGAACGGTTATGGTCCTATACCCAATCCCAATATGCCTCCAAATACATGGCAGCAGTTCATGAGCTTCTCAGGGCAGTTCAACAGCTGTGAGCCATGCATAAGCCAGTTCGAGGGTTACATCAGGTTCATTCTCGGGCGCACAAACAGCTATACCGGGATAAAATATACCGAAGACCCGGCGATCATGACGTGGGAGATAGCCAATGAGCCGAGGGCATTTTCGGAGGAGAATATACCAGCCTTTGAGGCGATGATTGGCCGCATCGCCGCGCTTCTCCAGGAGCTCGACGAAAACCACCTGGTGACCACCGGCACTGAAGGAAGGCACGGGTGTGAACAGAAGATGGAGGTTTTCGAACGGATCCATGCAGATCCGAACATAGATTATCTGGTGATGCATATATGGCCAAAGAACTGGGGATGGCTTGACATAAAGGACATTGGGGGAACCCTGGATTCATCAATTGTGAAGACCAACCGGTATATCGATGATCATCTTGAGGTGGCTGAGCGGCTGAACAAGCCTGTTGTGCTGGAAGAGTTTGGCCTGCCTCGCGATCTTCACGGCTTCTCGCTTCAGGAACCGACCACCTCGCGGGATGCCTACTATAACAACGCCTTCGGGCAGGTATTGGATCACGCCGGCCGCCTGGGGCCGCTGGCAGGATGCAATATCTGGGCGTACTCCGGCGAGGGCAGAGCTGCTGAAGGACGTATCCACTGGCAACCCGGCGATGACTACCTGGGCGATCCGCCGCAGGAGGAGCAGGGCCTCAACTCGGTCTTTGATACAGACTCCACCATCGAACTGATCTCAGCCTTCAACCGCCGGATCGAGGTCATAAGCAAAAAATAATCGCACCATGCATAAAACATTTATTATCAGTATTGCAATGCTGCTTTTAACAGCCTGCAACAGCGGAGAAAGCAGGAAAAAGGATACCGCAGATCAGTCAGCCACACCCGAGACGGTCAGAATGCTGGCAGGACTCAAACGCGCAGCCGGGCATGGCATCATGTTTGGCCACCAGGATGACCTGTCATATGGAATCGGATGGGTTTATCCGGGGGGAGAGTCGGATGTAAAAAGAGTCACAGGAGACTATCCTGCCGTTTACGGCATGGACCTCGGTGACATTGAACACCGTTCGCCTGTGAACCTCGATTCCGTTCCGTTCGGTGACATGAAGAAGTTTGTCCGGGAGATCTGGGCTCGTGGTGGGGTGATAACATTAAGCTGGCACGTTGATAACCCCCTTACCGGGGGCGATGCGTGGGATATTTCATCTGACAGGGTGGTGGCTTCGGTGCTTCCGGGAGGAGAAAAACATGAAGAATTCACACTGTGGCTCGATAACCTGGCGGAGTTCATGGCATCGCTGACTGATGACCAGGGCGTTGCCATACCAGTCATATTCCGGCCCTGGCATGAGCACACCGGGAGCTGGTTCTGGTGGGGTCAGAACCTATGCACCAGTGAGGAGTTCATCGCTTTGTGGAGATTCACTTTTGATTACCTGTGCGGCGGGAAGAACATTCACAACCTTCTCTTCGCTTATTCGAGCGGAGGTGATATTTCCAACGCTGAACAGTATCTTGAACGTTATCCGGGTGATGAGTATGTTGACCTTGTGGGCTTCGACTATTACCAGATGCCGGATGCAGGGAACAGTTCGTTCACTGAAAATGTTGACAGGGTTCTGGGAATAGTAACTGAAGCTGCAGCGCAGCATGGTAAACTGGCGGCGCTGACCGAGGCAGGATACGAGGGTATTCCCGATTCAACGTGGTGGACCGGCACACTATGGCCCGCCATCAGGGATCACCGCATTTCCTATGCGCTGGTATGGCGCAATGCGCACAACAAACCCGGACACTTCTATGCCCCTCACCCCGGGCACGTCAGCGAGCAGGATTTCATAAGCTTCTACAATCTGCCTGAGACCCTTTTCCAGGAGGATGTCACGGCTCACGGTATATATAAACAGGAATAACCAGTATGGATAATTTCAAATCACGCCTTGAAAAGATCAAGGAGGAGCATGAGGCCCTGATCACCCGCCCCAACCGTAAGACAGGGTACGGGAACGGGATATATGAGAGATATGCTTATCCTGTCCTTACCGCTGCCCATACGCCGCTGGAATGGAGGTACGACCTCAATCCGGCTACCAATCCATTCCTGATGGAGCGTTTCGGCATCAACGCCGCATTCAATGCCGGCGCTATGAAGTTTAACGGGAAGTATGTCCTTGCAGTCAGGGTGGAAGGGACCGACAGAAAGTCCTTTTTTGCTATCGCCGAAAGCCCGAATGGCATCGACAATTTTCGTTTCCGCGAGTACCCGGTCATCATGCCGGAGACGTCCGATCCGGACATAAACGTGTATGATATGAGGCTGACACGGCATGAAGACGGGTGGATCTATGGCGTCTTCTGCACCGAGAGGAAGGATCCTTCGGCGCAGCCGGGTGACCTCTCCTCAGCGGTGGCAGCGGCTGGTATTGCACGTACCCATGACCTTGTTGCCTGGGAGCGTCTGCCCGATCTGGTATCGCCCAGTCAGCAACGCAACGTTGTTCTTCACCCTGAGTTTGTAAAGGGTATGTATGCACTCTATACCAGGCCGCAGGATGGCTTCATCGATGCCGGCAGCGGCGGGGGGATCGGCTGGGCGCTGGTAAAGGATATCACCAGTGCCAGGATTGAACCGGGCGCCGAGAAGATCATCAACTTCAGGCATTACCATACCATCAAGGAGATGAAGAACGGAGAAGGGCCGCACCCAATAAAGACACCTGCCGGATGGCTCCATATGGCCCACGGCGTGAGGGGATGCGCAGCAGGTCTCCGGTATGTTCTGTATCTCTACATGACCGCCCTGGATGACCCCTCGGAGGTGATTGCCGAACCGGGCGGGTATTTCATGGCCCCGGTGGAGGAGGAGCGCATCGGCGACGTCTCCAACGTACTCTTCTCCAATGGTTGGATTCCTGATGAAGACGGAATGGTATATATCTATTATGCATCGTCAGATACTCGTATGCACGTGGCGATATCATCCATCGACAGGCTAATCGATTACTGCATGAATACCCCCTCGGACGGATTTCGCTCTGCGGCATCGGTGAAGACGATAAAGGGCATCATTGACCGTAATAAAGAATACCCGGGAAAGAGATAAAGATGGAGCCCCGTAACATTCAACCTGGCAGGGAAATGAGCAAGGACGCTGATAAACTTCTTAGAAGGATTGGTGCCGGGGCCATGGAGGAGCTGACCCGCAACATCCTGCCTTACTGGATCAGGAATATGCCGGACAGGAATGGCGATGGCTTTTACGGACGGATTGACGGCCGGGATAATGTTGTGGCGGAAGCGCCTCGTGGAGCCATCCTCAACGCGCGGATCATGTGGAGCTTCTCGGCAGCGTGGATGAAAGTCAGGGATCCGCTTTACCTGGAGATGGCTACCAGGGCCCGCGATTATATCTTCCGGCACTTCTTTGATGACCTGCATGGCGGCACTTACTGGTGCCTGAAGAGCAACGGCGAGCCGCTCGAGACCAAGAAGCAGATCTACTCCCAGGCCTTTTTCATCTATGCCCTGAGCGCTTATCATGCTGCCACGGGCGACAGGGAGTCACTGGAGAGGGCAATCACTCTCTTCAGGCTGATTGAGAAGCACAGCTTCGACAGGGAGCGCGATGGTTATTTTGAGGCCTTCACCCGCGGGTGGGGCGAGCTGGCTGACCTGCGTTTGAGCGAGAAGGATGCGAATGAGAAGAAGACTATGAACACGCATCTTCATCTGCTTGAGGCATATACAAGCCTTTACAGGATATGGCCTGATGAGGAGCTACGCAGGCAGCTCTCGGGTTTGGTACGGATTTTTGCGGACAGGATTGTTGATCCGGCGACCTCGCACCTGAACCTCTTTTTTGATGAGGAGTGGAACTGCAGGTCTTCAATTGTCTCATACGGCCACGATATCGAGGCCTCGTGGCTGCTGTGCGAAGCAGCAGAAGCGCTGGGTGAGGCTGACAGCATCAGTGGTGTGGCTCTCAGAATTGCCTCGGCGGCTCACGAGGGGCTGGCGGAGGATGGCAGCCTTTTTTATGAGCGTGATGATGCAAAGGGACACTTCGACCGCGACAGGCACTGGTGGGTGCAGTCGGAGGGAGTCGTTGGTTTCCTCAATGCCTGGCAGCTCAGCGGCGATAAAAGCTGGCTGGAGCTGGCAGCAAATCTTTTTGAGTACATCATTGTTAACCTGGTTGACTCTGATAACGGTGAGTGGTTCTGGAGCATCCGTGCCGACGGCACCGTCAATCGCGATGATGACAAGGCCGGATTCTGGAAATGCCCGTATCATAATTCAAGGATGTGCCTGGAGATACTGGCAAGGCAATAGGCAGCAGGTAATAGTGTTGACAATAATTGGCAATTGCGCATTAACCTTTCCTTTTTTTACATAACTTCGTAGGAATCTATCAAATGAAAGGGCTTAAAACATGATTTACTGGATTATTGCGTTAGCTGTCATCCTGATTTTCCTGTGGGGTATCAGGATCGTCAGACCAACTCACCGTGCACTCATTGAGCGACTGGGAAAATATCATCATTTTGCCAATCCCGGATTCCACTGGATCATACCGGTGATTGACAAGATCTACAGGGTCAACGTGACCGAACAGATGGTTGATGCGGAACCGCAGGAGATCATCACCAATGACAACCTGAATGCCAGTGTTGATGCACAGGTATATTTCAGGGTCAAGGCTGATGAGGAGAGTGTCAAGGGTTCGATATACAATGTTGCCAACTTCAGGTACCAGATTGTCAACCTCGCAAGAACCACACTGCGTAACATAATAGGTACTATGACACTTAAGTCGGCCAACAGCGAGCGAGGCAAGATCAACGCCGAGCTCTACAACACATTGCATAACGAGACAAAGGGATGGGGTATAGAGATCGTCCGTACTGAGCTGAAGCAGATCGACCCGCCAAAGGATGTGCAGGAGACGATGAACAAGGTTGTGAAGGCCGAGAATGAGAAGATAGCTGCGATTGACATGGCCTCCGCCACTGAAACTGTTGCTGACGGTGTAAAGAGAGCCAAGATCAAGGAAGCTGAGGGCGCCAAGCAGGCGAAGATTCTGCAGGCAGAGGGAGAGGCTGAGTTCATAAGGCTGGTGAATGAGTCTGCAGAGAAGTATTTCATAGGCAATGCTCAGATTCTGAGAAAGCTGCAGGCGCTGGAGACTTCGCTTCAGAATAACACCAAGGTTGTGGTGCCGGGAGGCAGTGATCTTGTCAATGTCATCGGGGAGATGGCAGGGATTGCACCATTGCCCGGGAAAAGGTAGCGGTTAGTAAAAATTTATTATTTTTGCACCCGAATTTGGTCGGTTGGCCGAGTGGCTAGGCATCGGTCTGCAAAACCGGGTACGGCGGTTCGAATCCGCCACCGACCTCAACCCCATCAAAACCCCTTGATTATCAGAGGGGTTTTTTTGTTGTGGGACAACTAATGGGACGATTGCGACAAAAATGAATAAGTAAGAAATTACTTTAAGCACGATTCAGATAAGAAAATAAGTAAAAAGTTACTTCTTTCCTTTCTTTCCTGTTTCAGATATTTCTTGTGAAGTTTTATCAGGGTCATCTCCGGTCATTCTGCGAATCGTTTCAACCGCCTGTTTGACGGGGTCTTTCTGATTGATAATCATGTCAACAATATCTTCCGGTTCTTTCCCTTTATGATATTTTATTGCAGCACTTGTCAAGTCAATCAGGTCGGCATTTCTTTTTTCGAGTTTCTGAATCATGTCGTTTAAAGCGAAAACTGTTTTTACCGCTTCGCTGTGGTTGTGCTCCAGTTCATGAATCTTCTTCCGGAGTTCTTCCGCTTCATCTACATCAGTTAGGAACATTTCACCTTTGCCAAGAAACAGGTATGCGGGGTTCACATTCAAATTGTCAATCATACTGATGATAGCCCTGGTGGAAATAAGACTGTCGCCATCCAGTATGCCGTGTAATTGGGATGTGGTCGTATACCCCATTGATTTTGCAATGTTGGTTGTTTTCATCCCCTTCTCTTCAAGCGACCTGAGAATAAGGGATAAGTTTTGTTTTAATTCAACTATTGACATTGAAGTAAATATTTACTTCAAATATAATAACAAATTACCTAAGAAAAGTAAAATATTACTATTAAATTTGTGAGTACTTTAACGAATCTCCGTTAAATAGTGTGACAATGCCTTTCAGATTCTTAAAGTGAATGACGATTTCAGATATTTCTATTCGATGTTTTGGATTGGCAAATAATTAAAATATAATCATTTACTCATGGCAATTAAAAAAAGTGAACTCTATTCTTCCTTGTGGAAAAGTTGTGATGAACTGCGTGGCGGCATGGATGCTTCCCAGTATAAAGATTATGTGCTGGTTTTACTGTTCATGAAATATGTCTCCGACCGGTATGAAGGAAAGGAAGATGCGCTCATTGAAATTCCCAAGGGTGGTAGTTTTCGGGATATGGTTGCACTGAAGGGCAGCAAGGATATCGGTGAAGGCATCAACACAATCATTGCAAATCTGGCCGAAGTAAATGAATTGAAGGGTGTAATTGATGTTGCTGATTTTGACGATGACGACAAACTTGGAAAGGGTAAAGAAAAGCAAGACCGGCTTTCAAACCTTATCGGTATTTTTGAACACCCCAGCCTGAATTTCAGCAAAAACAGAGCAGATGGCGATGACCTTCTTGGTGATGCCTACGAGTACCTTATGCGCAATTTTGCTACAGAATCAGGTAAAAGCAAGGGACAGTTCTATACTCCGGCTGAAGTCTCAAGAGTTATGGCAAAAGTGATTGGTATAAGCAAAGCCAAAAGCCAAGACCAGACCATTTACGATATGACCTGCGGCAGCGGGTCACTATTATTGAAGGCTGCTGATGAAAGCGAACGTGGTGTGACTATCTATGGTCAGGAGATGGATAATGCAACTGCCGCCTTGGCGAAAATGAATATGATTCTGCACGATAACCCTTCTGCAGTAATCTGGCAGGATAACACCCTGTCAAAACCGCATTTTAAAAACCCGGACGGCACACTTAAAACCTTCGATTTCTGTGTTGCCAATCCGCCATTCAGCACCAAAGCATGGAGCAACGGATTTGACCCGGCCAATGATGAATATAACAGGTTTGAGGACGGAATCCCGCCCAAGAAGAATGGCGACTATGCTTTCCTTCTTCACATGTTAAAGTCGCTTAAAAGTACCGGAAAAGGGGCAATCATCCTTCCTCACGGGGTTTTGTTCCGGGGTGGTGCAGAGGGTCAGATTCGCAAAAACATCATTAAGCGTGGCTATATCAAGGGAATTATCGGATTGCCCACCAACCTGTTCTATGGCACTGGTATACCGGCATGCATTATCGTTCTTGATAAAGAACATGCTGGCAACCGCACCGGTATTTTCATGATTGATGCCAGTAAAGAATTTATGAAAGATGGCAACAAGAACAGGCTGAGAGAACAGGATATTCACAAAATCGTTGACGTATTCAACAATCAGTTAGAAGTACCAAATTACAGTCGTTTGGTTCTTTTCAGTGAAATCAGCGACCCGAAAAACGATTTTAACCTGAACATTCCAAGGTATATTAACACTCAGGATGAAGAAGAGGAAGATATCCACAACATAGAAGCACATCTTCTGGGGGGTATCCCCGAAAAGGATGTGAATAATCTGAACAAATACTGGAATGCATTTCCAACTTTAAAACAAACTCTTTTCAATCCGGCTGAACGTAAAGGGTTTTTTGACCTGATGGTTGAACCTGCAAGGTTGAAGAAAACAATTGTTGAGCATCCGGATTTTACAGCATATACTTCGAAGGTTGATGAAGTTGTTGCGTCATGGCGTGAAAAGCATGTTCCATATCTTAAACAAATTGAAACAGGTGTTAAACCAAAAGAAACCATCTGGTACTTATCGGAAGACCTTCTGCAGAAGTTCTCCGCTATTCCTCTTCTCGATAAATACGATATCTACCAGACTCTTTTAAATTACTGGAAAACCATCATGCAGGATGATGTGTACCAGATTGCTGATGAAGGTTGGAAAGCAATTATTTCAATGGATGAAAAGAAAAAGACATGGACTTGTGATTTGCTGCCAAAGAATCTTGTTATCGACAAATACTTTCAATCCGAACAGGAGCATATCGAAAAACTTGAAACTGACCGGGATGCCTTAAAGCAACAATTAATTGAACTGGAAGAAGAACATGGCGGAGAGGAAGGTCTCCTTGCTGATGCGAAAAACGATAAGGATAAGGTCACCAAAGCAGGGGTTCAGAAACGGATGAAAGAGATAACGGGTGATGCTGACTTTGCCGATGAACTGGAAGTTCTTCAGAAGTATCTTGAGTTGTCAGAGGCTGATGCTGCACTGGGAAAACAAATAAAAGAATCGGAAGTTTTGCTGGATAAAAAACTGCTGGAGAAATACAAAAACCTCACATCGGAAGAAATAAAAGTACTCTTGGTGGATGATAAATGGATGACAACCATTGAACAGGAGATTAAAACGGAAGTGGAACGAATCTGCCAGAGACTCTCTCAGCGCATTAAAGAACTGGCAGAGCGTTACGGAAGCACGCTGTCGGATATTTCCGGGAAAGTAACCGAATATGAAACCAAAGTTCGTGAGCATCTTGTAAAAATGGGTTTCGATTTTAGTTTTTGACGAAAATATTTGCTTAATTTACGGCAATATATTGCAATAAACATGACAATAAGCATTGAAGAACTGATACTTAGAAAAATAAGAAAAGCCAAGAGGGGTACGCTCTTTTTTCCGGAGTATTTTTCTGCATTTGGTAGTGCAGGAACAGTAGGAAAGTCCCTGTTCCGGTTGGTACAAATGGGAGAATTGTACCGTGTGGCAACAGGTATCTATGTTCGCCCGGGGAAAGATGAAGTACTGGGAACTGTCCTGCCCGGTATTGAAGAAATTGCCGAAGCCATCCGTAAGCGTGATAAAGCACGGATTGTACCTACCGGCAGTTATGCACTCTATAAACTGGGACTTACCACTCAAGTGCCAATGAATGTGGTGTATTACACCGACAGCACCGCACGGAAAATTAAGGTTGGAAAACAAACCATCACCTTCAAACGTGCAAGTGCCAGAAACCTTTCCGCCATTGGTGATACAAGCAAACTGGTTATTCAGGCGATGAAAACCATAGGCAAGGATAAGGTAACCGAAGAGGAACTGGGCAAAATAAGAGAACTTTTGAAACAGGAGAAGCCGTTTCACTTGCAACATGATTTAAAGATTGCACCCGAATGGATTAGAAAACTATTAAAACCCTGAAAGATGCAGAAACCCATGCACAACTTTTCACATTTGAACGAATGGTTAAAACT